>Ga0208792_1000080_pt1 | contig 40718 bp, 48 predicted proteins | sample 14_taG_FD_184087 | JGI IMG/M metagenome (GOLD analysis project Ga0208792, IMG submission 184087) | Marine viral communities from the Subarctic Pacific Ocean - 14_ETSP_OMZ_AT15311 metaG (SPAdes) (version 2) | ecosystem: Environmental > Aquatic > Marine > Oceanic | place: Pacific Ocean | collected...
GTTGCTGGAGCCACTGAAGAAGATATTTACACAGCCATGGGTCGTAATTATAGGCCACCCACAGAGCGTAGGGCTGAAGAAAATGTGTCTTTTGCTACTGAAGAAAACAATGAGATGCAAGAAGCCATCATCAGAGGATTAAGAAATTTAGCCAGAGATGGTTATGTGGTAGCAGCACCACCTTATGGAAATAGAAGTCGCAACTTTTATCAATACTTATCCACAGAAATTATGTCAGAACTGGCGGAATTGGGGTCTGATGATGAAGGTCCAGAAGTTACAGGAAGTGGAAGGGCCATAGACCCTTACAATGTGGTCCGAAGTTTGGCTCGTAATCAATCTTTTTCTATGCCAGATAATAATGAGTTGTCAGTAGGCATCGCAGATATGATAACGAGTTTCACGCAACAATCTACTATGATGGATGAACAAGATGGGTTCATTGCACCTGAAGGATATACCGAAATGATATTTGATTTGCCAGGAGAGGGACGAATTACTCGTAGATTGGCCTGGAAAGTTGCTTTCGCTATGGGCATTTATCCAACTGCTGGCGATAGATTGAATTTGTATTCTACTCCTCAAAAGAACCGAAATTGTTCCATGATTGTCAATATGTTATTGGAAGAGTTATCTGAAGAAGTCGCAGGAATGTCAGTTTCCGAACAAGAACAATTTTATCAAGAATTTGGTCAAGAACTTCTGCGGCAAGTAGAGTATCAGGATGGGCCGATTCAAGAAGAGTATGAAAGAAATAAGGAATGGAAAATAAGGAATCACGGTGATAGCCCCGTGGTTGAAAGAGTTACTGTTAGAGATGATATTAAAGATAGGGCGGTAACGGCTGCTCAAAGATTGAATCCATTTTCTGCCGAATCTTTTGGAGCAGAATATGAAGAAAATGTTAAAATCTTTGAGGCTCCTACCTGTTTGTATTGTGATGAAGACGAGGATGGTAGATATGTGGAAATAGACGAGTGTTCCTGTGACTTTTGTTTCAACTGTGGCGAACATACTTATAATGGTGATGAGTTAAAAGCAAAATATCCGTGGAGGTATGGCTCTGCTGATGTGATGTTGTGCGATGCTTGTTATGCAATTCCTAATTTCCCCGCTTACGGTAAAATGTGGGCTTATGAGAATAACCGAGGACAACCGACTCCGAATATATTTGACTTTGACGAAGGTAAATGGGCTATGTGGGAAAAACCCTCGTGGCAAAGAAGCGCAAAAGGTTTTATGGGTGACAAAGGAAAATTGATGAATCATGCAAACAGGCGCATTTCCCCGCTACAAGGCCAATACGGTTGGACCCGAGATAAGTTTGAGGTTAAATTCCTAATCTATCCGTGGTTTTATGGTTATGATGCTAATCGTGAACCAAGATGGGCTTATGACCGTTCTGAAATTAAAGATAAAATAGATGCCTACTATCGGAACTCGGAAGGTAGAGTATTAGGGGCAGAAACTTATACACCTCCTGCCTCAGCAGTGAAGGCAGCCAAGAAGGGTCTGGAACAACGCAAGAAATACGGTCGTGGTGGACTATCGCCAGCAGAGGCTAAATCTCAAGGTATTGATTCTGGTGTTACTCGTGCCAGAAAAATTGCGTCTGGGAAAGTTTCAAAGCATGATGTCCGACGCATGAGTGCATTTAATCGTCATCGCAAGAATAACAATCCTGGTAAGAAAATGCCAGACGGTGGACCCACCGCAGGAACTATTGCTTGGAATCTTTGGGGCGGAAGCGCAGGTGTGAACTGGGCTAAGAAAAAGTCTGCTGCTATGAATGCTGAAGAAGGATATGTCATGCAGACACAAGATTTTGCACCTCGCTATGAAATTCAGATTCGCACCAGCCGAGGCAATGTAACCGAAAGAATTCCTGTGAGTGCTGAGATGTTAGTTCCCAGAGTCAGAGAAATTCTGGCAAGAAAAGGCTACTTGTATGCCATTGATATTTTTGCACCTCGCCATGAGTTTGAAGTGCAATTCCCCGATGGAAGACGAACTATTCATCCTGTTGGGCCAGAACTAATGGCTACCTACAAGTATGAAAGATTTGAAACTGGCAAGATGGCTAACCACCTCAATGAAAAATTGGGATTGATTTAATATAGGACACAACACACAATCGTGTCATGGAATGGTATTCTCGTCGGGAAGTAGCCATTGCTTTATGGAATCGTTTGCATAACCACGAGGTCAAGTGGTTAGTAGATGACCCCGAAATTGGAGAGTTCGGAATTCGTAATGCCCGAGTTTCTCGTCAGGACGATGTCTTGCAATGGTTAAATATTCTGGACGCAGATAAAAGACCTGTCGGAATCTATCTGGGGACTAACCTGGTAGACTGGAATCAAATTAAACTACCACCCAGATTAAGAGAAGGAGAAAATTGGAATCGTGATGCCAGACAAGAATATCGTGAGTTGTGGAAGCAATACCATGACCCTGAATTCTTAGGAACAGAGAAATTCTTGGATACTTGGATAGGAAAATTGATGGTCTGGGATGTAGATGATGAAAATCTGGGAACTGCATTTCAAACAGCATTGAAAATTCACAACGAACTGAGTAGCCGTAGTCTCAACCCTGAAATGATTTTTTCAGGCGGCAAGGGTTTTCATATTGTATTAAACGCTGAGGAGTCAGCGATGTGTGCAGGAGTGACTCTAAAAGAACTGATGGACAAGCCAAATCCTCTAAAATTACTGGGAAAACGCTATCGTGAAGCCGTGCAAGCCGTAGCGACCGTAGCGACAGGAGAATCCTTGTATCGTTATGACATGGCTCCGACTCATCGCATGGGTCTTATCAGATGCCCATATTCACTACATCAGAAAACTGGGCTACCTGTTTGGCCGTTAAGTGGCAATGAAATAGAACTTCTGAAGAGCAGTGTATTTATTACACCGCAAGATGTCGCAGATATTTTGTTTAGTTGGACCACTGAAAATTGGTGGGGCGAGACCTGTCCAACCTCTCCGATGAGTGTGGTCACAAGTCGTCATCAGTTTTTGTTCCGCCCAAAAGAACAAAAGTAATAGCCGTAATGACTCCTATAATGGCAACAAATTTACCTATTGAAGTTTCTTCAACCTCGGAATCACTACTATCGTTATTGGCTTTCTGTTCATCATAAGCCGCACGAAGGCCAGCAATATCTTCAGGGTCTACTCCAAATGGTATCTCTGATTCGTCTTCAGGAGGAACCACTTCTACCTCATAACTATAAAAATTGGGATTTTGACGAGAGGGAGTATCACAACTTCCAGCAGTCAGAACTCGGTTAATAGTGATACGGTAAGTTCCTGCTTCGGCAGGATACACTGAAGCATAAACAGTTCCATTTTCTTTGTCACCGCCATAAATTATACCCCGTCTGACAATATTTTTCTCCCGACCTTGCGGATTAACATAGGTTACTGAATAGTAAGCCGAATGATTTGGATTGTAATTGTAGTCAATACCAAAGCCGCTGGTATCGGTAGAGCGAAGTCCTATCATGATGTCGTTACGATACAAAGTCAGAGGCCCAGAGACTCCTTTTTCAGAAGTAGCCACAGAATAAATGTGGCGAGTATCACACTTCCAAGTGTTATCAGTTTCTATATCATAAGTGTCCAACACCGAAATGTCCGACGGATTTTTAACTAATTGATAGTCTGTCCCACCAGTTAGAGTTGTGCCACCCTCCCAAGCAGATTTCATAAAAGACCAAGACGATTCAAAAAATCCCATTTTTAGCCTCTCCTGTTTAATGCTAAGACCGTTCCCATAATGAGTGCTGTGAGCACAGCACCAAATAATTTCATATCATTTTTACTCTGCACTTTTTCCTCCTCCATAAGTGATTCTAAACCAGACATCTGCGAGGCAGATAGATAATTTGCTAAATCAATATCTGATTTGTAATTTATGTTATATATTTGGGTTAATGGGAGTGAGCCTCCTGCAAAGGCACAATCGTATTTATTTACTGTCGGTGGTGTTGCGGCAGTGGCAATCTGATAAATTACATATCCTATCTCTGTCACATCCTTGGCAAGTATATATGGGGCTGCTGCACCACCTGTGAAAAAAACAATCAAAATTTCCGCAGTTATTTCAACCGCTAAAGCCAGAACCATCCCATCGTTGCCTCGGGTAGAAGCAGTTTCCGCAGCAGCGTCTGTTGCATATGACACCTCTATGGAAATAGGTCCTGCGGGCCAGTTGTCAGGAATATTATACTCTCGCTCCAAATTACCTTCGGAATCAGTTTCTATGGTTTCTTCTTTCAGAACAATCAAGAGTTGGTCTTCAGAGATTTTTTCTGTGGTGAGTCGTGACAGTTCAGCCTGATTTTTTAGCAAGTCAGGCATCAAAAGAATCAATTCAGATTGCACACGCATAATTAGGGCTAAATTCATCTGGAGAAAACGAACTTTTAATCTATCTGATTTACCTTCGCCACCAGAGCGAGTCTGAGCCTTCAATACAAATATGTTATTATCTTCCACAGTTTTTAAATCAAAAGTGTTCATCGTCACACCTTTGGCCGTAGTTCTCTGAAATGATGACCTCTTTCCACGAGGAGAAATATATTCCATCTCTGAAGCCAGTGACGCATAACAATCAGGACCATCAGTGCTCCCGTCGCCAAAAGTATTGTCCCACCAACTGGCATTGTCCTTTTTAATCTGGTCCCAGTCACCATCTTTTGCATCAACGGTTTCCAACAGACTCACGCCCCAGAAGGTTCTGGGTCTTGAGGGCCAAGAGAATCAATAGTATCTCCTACGGCCTTGGTAGTCCCGAATACTAAAACCATTATTTTGTAGGTCACATAACCTGCAATCAACCAGAAAGTAAGTGTAATGAAGCCTCGCATTTTACCCCAAAAGGAAATAATTGCATTAGTGGTTCCTTCAGGCAAGAAGCCAAACCGTTCCAAAGTGTTGGTGACTCCTGCTATCAAATCTAAACCGCCGCTCCACATAACGAATCCAATCCCAGCAACAACAACTATTCCTGTGGTGACACGAGGGTATTTCTTAGCAGTATCAAAACTCCCGTTCAGTAGCCTTCTTCCAAAACCTTGGGTAGTAGACTCAACTACTTCATCAGCCAAACCAGATTTTCTCAACACATCAGCAGACTTACCCAGACCTTTTCGGGCAGTGTCTTGCATAGCATCTTTACCAATCTTAGTGACTTTGGTATTCATGGCCCTACTTAATGATTTATACAGTGTTGGGTCGCCCAACTGTTCAGAAATTTCTTTCGCAGCCTTACTGGTTTTCTCTGCGCTGTTAGATATGAGTTTAGAAACAGTAAATACTGAGTCATTTTTTGCGGCACGAGATAGAGGCGTGATAATATTATCTATCTGTTTGATGACTTGAGTGTCAATTTCGCCAATCAAACGAGTAGCCTCAGCCAGTTTGCTCGCTGAAGTGACAGGTGTTCCCGCAGCCTTGAGATTTTTAAGCACCAGTTTCCGACCAGCACTACTATTAACTGTGTTAGCACCGATACTACGGGTTGCCTTGCCTCCGAGTCCTATTACATCATCTCCAATACCCATGATTTCACCTCGGTAATAATTATTTGTCTCTGTTGCTATTTAAGTTTGTTTCCACAAAAATACGACATAATCTACACTACTGGACCAGTTATAGACTAACCACTCATCATATATCTCTGCATTGATGGGGATAATCCGTTTCCATTGTCTCATTTTCGCCCTGTCTGTCTCCATTCCAACCAATTCTTCGTGCCAGTCCCACTCCTCCAGAAAATTAGTCAGTTTTGTGTGTCCTAAAACATTACCTATGTGTTCATTTGCTTCCTCCTCATCAAAGATTCCACTGTATGATACCCAATCTATCCGATGCCCAGCCTCCTCATCATCGTAGCCCCAAGTTGTGGGACGCATATCCCAGTCCTTAAAAATTATCTTGTAGGTCATGAATCTATCCCTCCCTGAATATTTATCCTCCGATTCAGGATATATGTATTTCCAAGGTATGGGAGTAGTGCCATAAATCATATCCCACCAAGATTTGGCCTCCACAACAGGTATTTTTCCATTTACGCCCACACCCGCTCCAGTGGAAACTTGCACTCCGTCCTTATTTTCATTGAAGTAAAAAGTGACCTCATTCGGGCCAAAAACAGCCTCTCTTGAATCATCCATTAGTGAGAAATTGATGTAGGTGCCAATGTCCTGCCATAAATTTTGTAATGATGTATCAACTATGGTATGTATTTTCTCCGCGTCTTCGTCCCAATCGTCGTGGTCGTAAGCCATAATGGTTGCTCCCCAAATAGTAGAAGATTCTGTGATGCCATCTGAAAGACCTCCCTTAAGCCAATTGAGCGGAGCAGGAATACCCATAATTTTAATACACCCTTCTGTTAGTTAAATTTAAGTGTCAGCGCACCACCATTATATTCATGGGTGATGCTTTAAAGGCCATGATAAACTGGCAACGAGACACCAATAGGCCACAAGGTTGGTATTGGGATTTAACACAACATATCCCCTATGAAAATACTCGGACTCTCGGAAGATTCTGGCCTGGAAATATTGAGGTTGCCTTGCAAGCGTTTTTCCAAAGTTGTCGCTGTGACGAAGGCACAAACACCGTCACAGATGATACGGGAACAACCTCTGAAATCAAATATACTAATATTACAGCGAGTTTCAATAATGGAGTCACAGAAAAATACCCAGTTTCTGAGGAAGATTCTGGCCTCACTAAAGATGAAAACGGTAAAGTCTCAACTAACTATACATTAGACGAAGGTATCAAAAACAATAATTACAATGATAGCCGATTATATAGATTGTTGAAGAAAGCCATGGAAAATCCAGATTTTATTTCATTCACTACGGACAATTATGACGAACTCGTTCTAACCAAAATTGATGTGGCAGAAAGATTGATATAGTTTGGCGGCGCAAATGGGACTATGGGATTGCGTCAATTTGATGAAAGAATGAAAATCTGCCGTGAGTGTCCAGAACTTAAACGCAAGATACTTGGCAGTTTTTGTAATGTCTGTGGATGCAATATGAAACTCAAAACACAGGTGCCGTCAGCCGAGTGTCCCTTGAAAAAGTGGTAGTGTTAAATAGGTAGTAGCACACAGTAAATATATGCCTGAAGTTACAGCAAGCCTATATGATAATGAAAATGATGCCCTAAGCCATGCGGCTTCAGTGGTAAGCAATCTTGACCTAAATGATATTTTGAACCCAAAGCGTTTGGTTCAGGTAGTTCACCCTAATCAAGTCCACAATTCCGATACTATGTATTTGGTGATTTCTCCTCAAGACACAGAAATGTTGTTCAGCAAGCGTGATTCCGTTCGTGGTGAAGCATTGCAAAAGGTTGCTAAGTTGGAAGCCCAATTGACTGCACTTCGTAGCAGCCATGGTTTCCTCTCCGAATCCGAAGAGTGAGGTGATGGCCTCTGGTGAGGCAGATTGATTGCCCTGACGGTCGTGCTATCTCAGGATTTGAGGTTTATGACCCAGTTACTGAGTCGCTCGGTGTTCAACAACAGCGTGGCCGTAGTCAAAACTATGTTGCTGCCACGGCTTTTTGTCCTCAGTGTAGCCAATTGTATGAGTGGGATGCTCGTTTTGGTGAACCCAAATTAAAATGGAGTCTAACTAAGTCAGATTATTGTTTTGATTTGCAATATGAAACTGATGATGCTGGAGAATTATTTGTCAGATGTCAATCCTGTGGACACGATTTACGAGAGGAACCCAAGGAATTACTGGGTGCAACACCAACGAAAGCATCTCCTCGTGAAAAGAAAAAGCAGGAATTTCATCAAGAATGGCTCCGAGCAGTTACCAACCATAACAATCATTTTGTGATGGATGTGGAAGAATTCAAGAGAATGGCGGTAATTGGTTACCAATCTAAACTCACTATGAATCCTTGCGCCAAAGTGGGTGCTAATACTTATTTCGTAGTGTGGGACGATTACCTTAATCACTATGAAACAATGACTGTGGGCGGTAAGCAAAAAATAGGAATTGCCCGCAAATGGTGGAAAAGTCTGTGAGCAAAAGACTAAATAGCAATAACGACCTAAATAAGTCATGACTCGTGAGCCATCTCCAGAATTTTTAGCACTGGAACGAATGCTTAGGGCTAATAATACGGCTGTTATCAACTGGAACCCACAAGGAACTGGACTGACCCGACAAAGTCTACAAAAGAAAAAGACCACCAAAGCCTCTAAAAATCTGCGTAAAACAGGTGGAACTGTGTATGATTTCGTAGACCCGTCTTGTGGAGATTGGGGAGCCCTCACCAGTTGGGTCAATAATTTACGCCGACGGAACTCATCTAAAAGAAACAATTGGAATCCACGACGCAACCATTTCGGCGGTTTGATGCCAGAAATGCAATATGTGGTTAGTGATGGAAGAGATGCCCGAGATTTCCGATACACCAATGGGGCTCTTTACAAAGAACTGGATGGTAAAGAGATGCGGTTGGTTTGTCAGAACTGCAATACTAATTGGGTTCGTAGTCCTGCTCAATCTAAGGCTGGCTATGCTAATCGTTGTCCATCGTGTGGAACCACTGATTCATTTTCTGAAACTGGACCGCACAACATCAAATTTCCTGCACTAACATTTCCTGTGGCTTTAGCCAGTAATCCAAGTTGCACTGTGGGATTCGTTAATCTGTATGGGCGTGAAGCCGACCGTATGCGTGACTCAATTCAACCTGGAGTTCGCTTCAGTGCCAGATTTTATGGAAAAGCAGGATACCGATACCGAGAAAAACCTGCCAATGCTCAAGGAGTGAGACCCAGAGGAAGAGGAGCCTATGAGAAGTATAATTATCTTAACATGACTTTGGGCAGCGCATCTTATAATCAATCAGCCTCGGCATCAGGATTTATCACGATTCAATAATTGCTTAAATAGGTAAGACAATACAGTTAGGGGTATGCGGATGAGCCTAAGACAGAAATTTGACGAAATGATGGCCGAAGGTTTAGAGGAAGAAATCCGTAGTGTGGCAGAAACCACTAATATTGTCAATTCTGAATCGGCTCCGATTTTGCCAGTGATTGCTCAACTACCAGATAGTGAGCCCTTTATTGCAGGAGCGTTTTTATTGGGGCAAGACGCAGAGGGTGAAGCAGAATTGCTATTGACTGAACCAGATGAAACCGACCCAGGAGTTCCCACAGAAAAATTACTGTCTTGGTTGAAGCAAACTATGTTTATGGAGGGTCTGATGGAATGCGATAGTCCTTGCGAATTACTTTTGGATTTCAATATGGCGGTAGTGGCTACTGCTAAGGATTTCACTGATGCCGAATCTTTGGGTTGGGACGCAGTGTTTATGGAAATCAAAAATTACGAACGCAGCACCAATCGTCGGGCTCTAAATCAAATCGCAGGAAAAGGACAAATCCAGAATTTGTTGATTGATGTTCTCAAAAGTATGATGAAGGATATTTCAAATAATCTGGACGCTTATCTGGAAGAAACAGAAGAAATCTCAATTGAGGAATCTGACCCAGAATGGTCTGATGATTTCAAATCGGAGTGGGCATGATGTGGATTATACTATATGGGATTCATGAAAACATGGATGTGTCGGAGTTAGCATTTGCTAATCAAAGAGATGCCCAGATTCATGCCGAAGAATTGATTAACACTCCTGAAGTGCAGGAAAAATATGGCGCAGCATTTTATGAATTGCGTCGTGTATATGTGATACGGTGATATTATGTCTGGCTGGGAATTTTATGATGCAACGGCGGATGCTGATGAGAAAAAACACTCTCCAGGATTTTTGGGATTGTGGTTCGGAGCCTTCGTATTTGTGATTGTTTTGACGATTGAACTGGCTCTGATGAATGGTTAAATAGGTAATACACCACATCAATTCATGAGGAACCATGAGTCGTAATCTAAGAGCAAGAGACATAGCCCAAAGAGATAATGCCGTTGTGCGAAAGGACAACCACACTTGGCAGGTGCAATCCACCGATGGCCGAAGTGAATATACGGTTATTGATTGGGGCGACAGGAAACAATGCAACTGTGTTGATTTCCGTAGACGCAAGCAAGACTGTAAGCATATCAAGGCAGTAGATTTTACCATTCTCAAGGAACGATTTGGTGACTTGATTAACTGAGGAATTATTATGAGTATTAGAGCGAACAGATGGATTGAAGAAGTAGCAGAATTGTTAAGAGAACGAGCAATGATAAGCACAGAAATTGCCGAACGACTCAAGGCTTCGGGCAAAGGTGGTCGTTATCCGCCCAGCCCACGCCGAGTGACATTTGTGTGTCGTAGCGATAAGCGATTCCGAGAATTGGGAGAAGAAGTTGTGGGAACTATTGCTCGCAACCGAAGCCATCCAGTTAAATTGATTGGAAGAGTGGATACCAAATATTCTGTGGATGCGCCCTATCGTGCTATACTGGAGTGATACTATGAAAGCAGTGGCCGTAATGATAGTGATGATGCTGTGTCTGGCTGGGTGCATGAGTGAAGCCGAGCCATCTCCAGAAAATGATGCACCTGAACCCATTATAACTGATGGTTGGGATAATCAATCACACCAATATTGGAATGTCGCACCGATGAGTGTGGGAAATCTCTCTGAAATGACTTTCAACAACACAGGATTTGTCAATGTTACCATTCAGATTAGTGCTTTCTTTCACGAACCACTTTTGTGGGAACAAGGCTATGTAGAATATCAATTGGAATACAACAATGAAACTGTGTTCAACCACACCATGAGTCTTGGAAATGAAAATTTCTCTGTCAATCTCTCTAATGTGTCGGGAAATATCACCATTCGTATTCAAAGCAATGGAAGCGACGACCCAGCCACTAATGAACCTGGGGATTTCTTTATCGCTCGCACCGAATACACCATGACTTCATCCTAATGGTTAAATAGGTGTGCTGATAACCATTAACTATGAGCCTCTGGAATCGTATCAGTGTCTGGCGTTTGGAACGAATCAATCGTAAGTTCCCTAAGCGTCGTAATCCTGATATTGCTAACAAGGCAGAAATGTTGGAAAGGAGGATTCAGAATGGACGACTATGAAAAGATGATGATGATGACTAATGGATTCCGTCTGGCAACAGTTATTCTGGGCATAATTCTCATCATGGTGTGGTAGACATGGATTGTGTATCGTGCCACAGTAAATTCACTAACTCTTCGGAGGAAACTGACTCGGGAATCTTAAAACACTTATGTCCCGAATGTCGGCTAATGGAATCTGGCTGGTGAAGCAGGAAACCGAAAACTATATAAGTGATGCTAACCTAATATAATATGAGGAAGAACTATGATATGCGATATGTGCTTGGAACCAAATGCCGAACAACGAGGATTGCGATGCGGTAAATACCGTGTGTGTAGTCCCTGCTTAGATAAATCTATTGAAGCAAGAATGTTTTTGATTGGGAGAGATAAAGATGAGTGACCAACTTAAAATCAGAATTGAAACCGAAGAATACATCTACGAAGAGTGGATTGTTGAATAGTTTATATACTGTGAGAGAGAGGAATTAACATGGAACAAATAAACATGATGAGCCAGTGGCAGAAATGTCGCAACGATGCAGCATACCCAGTAGAAAACCCTGACGGCACAGTCAGGAATTATGTGAACACACGCAAGGCCACAGAGATTTTTGCAGAACGCTTTCCTGATGAAGAAATTGCATTAGTATATCGTCACAATGACCGAGTAAAAACTGGATTCAATCATTGGATGGTTCCTGCATTCTGTGTGGATGCTGAAATGTCTACCAGAAATTTTGAAGAACCTATTTGGTGCAAGATTGGTAGTTATCAAGCCATGCTACGAGAACAAAATCGCATTATGCGTCGGGCAGGATGTAGTCCTTCCCAGCACGATGAGTGAACAGGTATATAACCTTACCTAAATACTTAAATAGGTAAAACCAATAAGGGATTATTATGGACGATAACAGCGACTACGAAGTGGACATTTATACTTGCCGAGAGTGCAACAGTAAAAACCTGACTCCTGATGTTACGGGAGTGGTATTTTGCGACGACTGTGGATTAGAAGGTGAAGCAGGACAAATTGACCCAGGCAAGGACAACCGTGTGTTCGCAGACGGTTCGGGTGCAGAGGGTGAACGATGGGGTATGCCAAAAAGTGAGATGTTCCACGATGGTGGACTCACTACGGATATGCCTATTGCTTACACAGATGGTGCAGGAGGTCGTCTTTCTACGGCTCAACGCCGACGATACAACCGACTACGCCGTCAGCACCAGCGCACACGCATTCGTGATGCTAAGGAACGAAACTTGGTGACAGCACTTAATGAAATGGAGCGTTTGGGTTCTCAAATGCAACTTCCCAAGTATGTCAAAGAGAATGCAGCCAGAATTTACAAGCGAGCCGTAGAAAAGCAACTGGTTCGTGGACGCTCTATTGAAGGTGTGGTTGCGGCTTGTATTCACGCTTCTTGCCGACTCAACAACATGAGTCGCACTCTGGATGAAATTGGACAACACTCACGCACAGGTCGTAAAGAAATTGGGCGCACATACAAAAAGGTCATGAGCGAACTCAACATTCGTATTCTTCCGACTGCTCCATCTGAATATGTGCCAAGATTTTGCAGTGAATTGAACCTTGACCCTCGCACCGAGGCTTTGGCTCGCAGAATTTTAGCCTTTGAACAAATCCGTCCTCTCACTGTGGGTCGTGGCCCAACAGGAATTGCCGCCGCCGCAGTTTATCTGGCAACTCGTATTAACACTATCACTCGCACACAGCGAGATGTGGCTATGGCCGCAGGTGTAACCGAAGTGACTATCAGAAACCGCTATAAGGAAATCTGTCAGCAACTCAGCATTGATGCAGAAAATCCGCAAGCACCTTGAGGCAACTGGAAACTTAAATAGGACATAACACAAACTATCTCTATGGAGATTGTAGGAACGCTGGTAGTAGCCGATATACTGATTACATTAGCATTGTTATGGTGGGGCTGGAACCAAAAAAGACTCGCTAAAATGGTGGGTTCGGAAAAATCCGAATTGCAACAAGAGGTTCACGAAGCCGAACTAAAAATTGTGGAACTGGAAATGAGTGCTACTTCTGATACAGTAGAAGCAGTGATGGAAGAGTTGATGCAAGAATCTGCGATTCATAAAAATATGATTACTGAACTACGAGGCAACAATGTGACTTTGTGTGAGGAATTAGATTCTATGACTCGGGAAATGAGAAAACAAAAAGGCAGGGCAGCCTCAGCACATACTCAAAGAGGACAACTGTTAGAAAAGTGGACTCCGTTTTTAAATCATCCAGAAATTGATGAGGAGTGGGACCACAAGGATTGGAGTTTCTTAGGACAACCAATTGACTATGTGGTTTTTAACTGGTATCAAGACAAGGAACAAAACCTGGAGCAAGGTCTGGTGGTTTTGCTGGATGTAAAATCTGGGAAGTCATCACTAACTACTAAACAACGCCGTATCCGAGATTTAGTTAAGGCTGGTAAGGTTGAATGGCGAGAAATAAGGTTGGATTAAAATGGGATTTTGGGAAATGGCTATTTTGCTCATAATTCTGGGATTGTTATTGGGACCCGTAGATGAATATGACTGATTATCTCCAAGTCCACTGACCTTCTTCGTTTTTAACCCATCGGTAAAGCATAATCCAAACACGATACAAAGGCATTGGGAGTCCGTCTTCGTAATCTTCGTCTTCCACATTTCCTCCATCGGTGCATAGAACGCCCATAATGGCATCTGGGTGGTTCTTAATCCGTTCCTCACCTAAAGGCTCTACGGTAAATTCAAAACCACTTTTATAGTAAGGGATTCCATTACCACCATCACGGACTTCCTCAATTTCTGAATCAATCAATCTTTGAAGTGAATTAAGGACAGTATTCATCCCCTTTTGTGCTAATTCGCTAATTTCTGAATCGTCATTAACGGGCAGTGCCAAAGTTAGCGGGCCAGGAAAATAGTCTCGCCCCTCTATGGGGTTGCTGTGACTTAGCGTTTTCGTGCAGTCATAATTACCCTCTGCACCCTCTCCATCACCTAAAGGCTCTACGGTAAATAATAGCAATCCTGTGGGCGATGGCGGCGATTCATTATCACTGCTATTGACAATAATTTTCTTACGGTCGCTGGAAAGGTGTATCCAATTTATGGGAACTACCTCATCCATAACTAAAATATGGGCTCGCTGCTACTTAAGTTTGTTTCTGATAGACCCGAAATGATTGGGAGGGTTTGTTCGCAGATTCTCCATTCCAACCAATTTTTCGCAAAGTGGATACCAACCAATCAATATCTAAATTTTCGGGCAAGATACCCAGGTAGTGATAATCTTGTAATTCTTGATAGATGGATTCCTTAAATTCTTTCTTAGCAATGTATTGTGGTAATCTTTCGGTGACCCATGCGGCTCGGTCATTTTCTCGGAGTAATCCCCAATATTCTATGATAACTGGCTTGGTAATGCCTTGCTGCGGCAATAGTAACCAATCAGGAAGTAAAAATTCTGTGGAGGCAACGGGGATTTCGGGCTCATATATGGCTCGCAGTCCCAACTCATACAACCAATCATCAAGAGTTTGTTCAGAGTAACTAACAACTACATTTCCTGATTTGCATTGGCAGTGACCATTGCTCAAAAATTATGCCCCCAGATAACAAGCGGCACCCATTTCCAGGTCAGTGTTATCGTCAAAGCAAGCGGATACCTTATTGGTATAGTGTGTCAGCCAATGGTAAAACATTTGTCTGTCAGGGTCTAAAATGGTATCTACAATAGATGATGCTCCATCTACTTCTACCCAAATTTCTCCGACCCACATTTCTTTGCTCGTTACTGGTTCATACACTTTATTCCATATTTTTGTCATTCGCTCACCTCCAGGGTGAGTAATATTATATTGTATTTATGACTATATGAGTTTTCACCTGATTTGCTCAAAGGGTGCAGCAAAGCCTAAATAGTCTAAGAAACAAGGTAATATGATGGATGGACTACTTCTCCCATCCGAGTGTGAATAGTTAAATAGGTAGCACAACTCAGTCATTATTACAACCCCAACAAGGGAGATAAGGATTGATACAAATGGTAAAAATTGAAGTTAAATGTGAAAAAGGATACGATGCAAAGGTTTTTGAAAAGGGCGATACACTACGCTATTACCTCAAAGGACCGAGCAACATGAGCAACCCTCGTGGTGAAATCGGAATGATTGACCTTCGTGGACGCTTTGCTGGTAAGTTTAAGGCAGCAGACAACCTTCCAAGTGGTGTCGGCTATGGTTTCGTGGCTGAAGACAAGGCTAAAATCACACTTACTACTCCTGACGGAAAGGCATTGTTTATCGGACAAAAGGCTGGACCAATGACGACTCAAGACCGTATTACTCTCGGTATGTGCATCAACAATGCTACTTCTTTGGTATGTGTGTCTGACGCATCAACATCCGCAGAAAATGAGGACACAGTTAAGCAAGTTTATGACCTTGCAGATGCTCTTTTGGCGGAATACAACAAGCGATACAACGAGTGAGTCTAATGATTCCCAATCCAAGGGGCAAAAACACTGGATATATCCCTCGCCAAGCGTGGGCTATTCTGATTCGGGATGCTATGGGCGATGCTCGTATTCATCCAGAAGCCTTTGGAGAACAAGCCGATGCCAACCGAGAAGCCCTGCGATTGAATCGTTCGGGACTCAAGGTAACGGTCTATCCGATAACCATAAATTCGTGGGGGCAGTTTGATTCTCAGCAATTGTGGTTCGGCAAAGATTGAAATAGGTAACGAGATATACTTGTGTTATGGGCTTAACGCACTTGGTCACAATGAGCGATGGAAAAATCCTGACTTTAGAGGATTTGGAACTCAACGGCAAGGTTAGTAAATACATTAAAATTAGCATTTCCGATGCAACGGGAGCCAATGTGTATTTGGGTAATATCTTGAAAGACGACCTGAAGCGTATTTCCAAGAGTCTATGAGGTGTTATTCTGAGTTGGGAACTGTTTGCGGCGAGCAAGGGATTGGTGGTGAATCATCAACTGATTCAAAATACTGAGCCTGTGAGTTTAGAGCAAGCCAAGTCACAATCTCCTGCTTATGCTTTGCGATGGAGATACCGAGTCTGTCAAAAAACAGGAGTCACATTTGATATTACTCAAGAAGGACTATTTTATACCTGTGGTGACGCATTAGACCCTGAAGCATTACGAATCACAATGGAGTGAACAACATGAAAACAATTAAGCAAGTCAAATTAAGTCTAAATAAATCTGCACAAGTTGTGGTAACGGCTGATATTCATATGAAATCTGCCCAAGACCCTGATGATGTGTATTTCGTGATGTTTAATATTCTGCACGACCCTTTGCGATTAGTAGTGGCTACGGTCGGAGATTTCGTGGGTATGTTGTCAGAAGGTCAGAACATTACTATCCAACAAAGCCAATCTGTATTGGTTAATGACCCAGAAAAATTCATGCAAATGGTATTGGGTGACCAGAACCGTGTGTTTGCTTCAGCAGAAGAAAAGGTCAAAGTGGTCTTGAACTCTCAGAAAAACGCAGATATGGCACGAGCAGTTATCGCCAGCATGATAAATAATGGGATATACCATCAAGTAAGCAATTATCATGTTGATGGTGAAGTCATAGTCAAGACCCAAGAAGTTCCTACAAAAGAATTGATGGCTGATTTGCATCAAATGTTAGACATTGTCAAGCAGTGGGAGGATTTTGACCTCCGAGAATTTTTGATTAAGCAAGGTGCAGACCCATCGCAGTTGGATGAGATTTTGAGTGCGGAGGGTTCACAATGAGTGGCGTGACTTTGGAAGAATACATGGAATCCATGGAAGTAAAACCAGATGGATTCAAACTGACCTTGGTTTATTGGGGTCGGGAACCTGTGGATACTGCACATCCTTTGCATATGTTGTTAGAGATGTTAAAGCATCAATTTGACATGGAAGTTAAAAAAGCAGATGTGGTGGTGATGAAGCACCGTTTCTGGCAAGCAGATTTAATCTGGAGTGGTGGAGAAAAATCCTTGGTCAAGACAGCACAGGAATTAGATGACATTTTGCAAAAGCAACTGCCTACGATGCCTGGTAAGCCAGAATTTAACTTTGATACTTGGAATTATCCGCCTACTGAGAGCAGCAGTGAATTTTAATCTTTCATTTGGAATATCCACCACATAGCATTTTCGGTGCGAGTCTTTGTTTCTCCAGTTGGCTCGTAGTCTTTAGTCACCTCATATTCAATTTTTGAACCATACCAAGCAATCAGAGGGCCATAATCAAACCATTCTTGTATTTGCGCTACACGAGGAAGCCATACTTCATTTCGGTCGGTGCTATATCTTCTTAATTCACCCTCTGCCTTTCGTTCGTTATGTCTACCGAATCCTTTTTCACCATGATTGACCTTAAGCCACTCGTAGGCTTCACGGTGACTATCAAAAAATATCTGGGTGTGGTCTGGAGTTCGGTGACCCCACCAACCTCCTACTCCGTTGGTCCGATTAAAACCAAATAGCACACATTTGGGGCCTGATGTTTTCAGCCAATTTAGAGGAGTAGGTAGACTCATAATAACACCTTATTCTAAACCAAAAAATTCGTCCAAATCTTCTATTGGATTTATCGGCTCAAATCTCATTCGGGAGAACCTCTTATAGACATTGGATGGATAGCAGACTATTTCGGTAAATTGGATGGGGGTAGTTAGGTATTTATCTATGGTTGCTAACATTCTATTTCTATTTGCCTCTAAATCAGTATATTGTGGATGCCTGTAATAATTCAGGTTAAAATCAGCATCATCATCCTTGGATTCAGGGTCTAAACCCTTGAAATAAATGACCTTCACGACTGATGCAGGAGTGGGAACTAATCTTTCTGCATCTTCTACAACCACATCTCCCAACTCATACACAAACTTACCAGATTCATCCCTTATGGGAACTTCTACGGTTTGGAGTTCCAATCTATCACAAGCACTATTTACCACATCGTAGAGAAACTCTTTTACTTGAGCAGGACTCATTACTTGGGAATGCAGAAGGTCTTGTTCTAAATTTGTGTAGTATTTTGGTATCTCCAGAGTCATCAATAAATCGTTGGGAATACTCCCGCCTTTAAGCCAATTTATGGGGCTGGGTATGCGGGGCATACATAATATGGGGCTTCACTGCTATATCAACTTACTGAAAAGGGATGTATTAAATAGGTAGACACACAAGGCTATAATACGAACCCAAAGTGGTAGGAGATAAATTATGACCGCAGTAGAAAACCCAAATTATATGTTAGCAGCAATCAGAAGCATGGCAAAAAGACCGTTCCGAGTTTCGCTCGGTGGTCTGAATCCCACAGGTGCAGGAACAACACGCACCAATCATTGGGGCGAAGAAGAATACATCGGAAAGTGCCACCGCCAAAATTACTATTCCAAGCGAGGATATGCTCGCACTAATCCACCTGATGACCGAAGCATGGTTATTTTTGAGACAGGACATTCCTGGGAAGCCTCAATGACTGAACACTTCAAGCGACAAGGGTTGTTGATTGATAACAACATCAAAATCAAGCAAGACATCGCTGAACTTGCAGGTGTGGATTCAGATGTCCCTGTGTGGATTTCTGGTGAAGTAGACCAGTTGCTCAGAAAAGCGGAATTGGATGCAGACGGTAATGTATTGAGCATCTCTCAAACCGAAGCAGTTATTGTGGATGCAAAGACAATTCGTGGCTATGGGGCTCGTGAGGCTATGGGTAACAAAGAGTTCCGTAATGGCAAAGCCAAAGACAATTATGTCATGCAGATGGCGGTTTATCTGGCTATGAGAAAACCATTTGAGGATTATTATGGTGTGACTATTTCTCACGCAGAACTTCACTACGCCGCAGTGGACTCAGGACTTCACAAAGTTTTCAAGGTGAGTTTGGAAGATGGATATTCGGGACGAGTGATTGTCACAGATTTAGAAAACAACGCTTGCAAGAGCGATTTGGTATTCTGTATGGAAAAGGAAGCCAAGACAGGAGTTCCGTATGCTCCTCTTGGTGATTTTACTGTGGAACAGATTATCCAAAATTATATTGAAATGCAAGTGGAATTGGAACAGGATGAACCTCCTGCCCGAACCTATCCGCTACGCTACTCTGAAGAGCAATTGGAAACAATGTGGGCTCGTGGACAAATTGCCAAGACTAACTGGCCTAAAATCCAGAAAGACCCATTAGCAGGTTCTGATAAAGTGAACGGTGCGGGCTCATGGGCTTGCAATTACTGTGACTTCAAAGACGAGTGCTACCCATTCAACACCCTTACAGGTGCGGTTGAAGCAGGAGAAATTACTCCTGCGGAAGCGATGGAGAAACTGGGATTTGAGTCGCTCTGATTACTGGATACGACCCACTACGACAGCCACATCATCTGGCTTTCCACCACGAGATTCTGGAGATTCTCGGTCAATAAGTCCGAATTCATATTTCCTTTGGGCATAAGGCGACCAATATTCAGTATTTTGTGAGAGGTTCCAAGCGTAATCTTGTAGAAAATCTGCTATCTCTTGTAAGACCGATGAGTCATCAGAAAGAGGGAATTGATTGACAATGTCAGTAATGTGGCTCTCATAAACATTGTTGAATAATCCGTCACTTCCCATGATAATTGTGTCACCAGGTTCTACCTCCACAGAATATCTGAGTGCGTCGTTTATGCTATCGGAATCAGAACCAACCTGATAAGGAACATTAAACATATGCTCTTGAGGATTAGAAGAAAAAATTATGCGACCTTGTCTGATTACTATCATTTGGCTATCTCCTAATTGAACCACATACAGTCTGTTTTCTAATTGTTGGACTAACAGCAAAGTGGTGGAACCATATTCCACTCCTGACCAATCATTTAGAGCCACACTGACAGCATCAAAAGCATTAAACCCAGATTCTATTAAATTTCTGGTGTTAGTCATAAGCGACCTGGAGAAAACTCCGCTTTGTATCCCCTTTTTGCGCCACGAGCCAACTCCATCAGCCACTCCCGCAGCATTCTCAGAATCGCAGACAAAAAATGCGTCATCACCTAAGTCATTTGCGGAACGCTTGGGTCCAGCACGACTGCATCCTGCCCACACCATGTATTAACTATTGGTTGTCTGCTATTTAAGATTGGTTGTTGTTAAATAGGTAGCAGCAAGGTAGAAAAACCATGTTCATTAGCATAGAAGTGAGAGGCAACACCATGCCATATCGGGAAATCTTGGGTGGAACTTATGATTTAAGATGGAGCAAAGGGGCTCGTTGTTATCAAGGCTCTATGAAGTTGGGCGGTCATAAAGTCCAAAATCTGACGCAATTTTGTGAGGTAATGGGTCTGGCTTTGGCGGTAGATGGAGCCTCAGTTATTTCCGAAGCCGAAGCAGAAGAGGAAGAAGAAGTTAGCGTGGAGGTTGAATATGACGATTCCCAATTAGGAATCATAACCAAACAAACTATTCCTTCAGCCATGGAAACCAAATTTCAACAAGTTACGGTCAAAAGAACGCATCAAGAATTGAGCGACATCCAAAAATATTTTACAGGAACCAGATTTCCTGAGCCAAGATTGGAACAACGACAAGTTCTTCCTGAAGTAGAACGATTGGTAAAAGAAGGATACAAGAATATTGTGATTGAGTGTCCGACAGGCAGTGGAAAATCTGCGATGGCGATGATGATACCCAAGATGTTTGGAGGTTTGAATGGCTCACCGAACGCTTATGTGGCGACTCACCTGAAAGGCTTGCAAGAACAATACATGAAAGAAATGCCGTTTATGCGAAGCGTAATGGGTAAAGGAAACTATGATTGCCGTCTGGATGTAGAATCTGGGAACACCAATGAGACAGTGGCTCAAGAAGCATTAGACCGTTCTTTGATTGGAGGATTTCAGTGGCAGACCAAAGGATGTTCCGCAAGCATGGCTCCTTGTTCTATGATAAAAGGATTCAAGTGTGATTATAAAACACCTCGCACTGAATCGGGAGCCTATAATTGGGGATTGGATACTAATTTGTTATGCGATTATTTTGAAGCCTTGGCTAATGCCCAGAATGCAGGATATTTTATCAGCAACATGAGTTATCTTATGGCTATGAATCAAGTGGGTTCTATGTTGCCGCAACGAGATTTCTTGATTGTGGACGAAGCCCACCAACTAACTTCGGCAATGACAGGATTTTTTAGTTTAGATTTCTCGGTTAAAGTGATTGAACGACTATTGCAACTTCCTACGCATCAAGAAGTTCTCAAAGCAAACGAGGCAGACCAAATAGCATTCCAGAACCTTCGCAAGCGAACCTTAGAGTCATGGCACCCCAATAATTCATTTGCTTGGGGATTTCCACAAGTTCCTTCAGTGAAAAAAGAATCTACTGATGAGTTCCGTCAAAAAGCCTGTGCAGTATGGGCGGCTTATTTCTCAGCCTTGATTCGGAAAGTTAATCGCAAGGTTAAAGCCAAAGATTACAGTGCAGAAGAGTTGAAGTATATTTACAACACCTTGAGTCGTTTGGAATCAGTTACTCAGATGCTGAAAACAGATTGGAAAAACTGCCTATGGCAAGCCAATGATGACAACAATCCTGAGTGGGTTAGTTTCAAACCGCTGGACATCGGTAACTATTCTGATGAATTGATGCTAAATCTGGGCAAGGTGAGAATTTTCTTGAGTGGAACCATTGGTGATATTGACATCTATCAACAAGAATTGGGTCTGGAAAAAGACAACACTGCTTTCGTGCAAGTTGCATACAGTAGTTTCCCGTTAGCCAACCGTCCTGTATTCACACACACCGTTGGAGGAAAAATGGGATACAGTAGCAAGAGCGAAGATGAAATTCGCAAGACGGCTCAGGCAGTGATTGATATTATGAATCGCTATCCTAATGGCAAAGGACTTATTTTACCATTTACGGACAAGTTAGAAAAATCTGTGGTGGCGGCCATAGAAATTATCAGTCCTGAGAACCACGACCGTCTGGTGCAGCACGACAAGAAATCCAGGGCTCGTAATCAAGTGTTCACAGATTTTGATAGTTCAGTGAGTAATGATGTGTTAATCAGCACTTATGCTAATCAAGGATACGACGGCAAAACAGTAGACTTCTGTATTATTGTGAAAATACCATTCCCTGCAATCGGAGATGTTAGGACAGCCATTAAGATGAAGAAAAATCCTGGTTGGTATCGTATGATGACCGCTAACGAATTGACTCAAATGCTGGGGCGTGTGGTTCGTTCGCCTGACGACATCGGACACAACTACATTATTGACCCTCAGTTTGGATTCCACTATGACAAAGGATTTGAGGGCAGTCCGTTGCGAGATTATGTGCCGCAGTATCTTCGTGAAAGCATCACTGTGAACCGAAAGGCTTGAAATCTTAAATAGGTAACACCCAAATGTCAAGACATGGTAGCCATTGCTATTTCGGGGAAAATGGGGTCTGGAAAAACCACCTTGACCCAAGAAGTGATTCGCCAATTAGAAATGAAAGGTTTCCAAGCCCAGCAAGTATCATTGGGTGGGGCAGTTAAGGAAGTAGCACACCGTTATTTCAACATGAGTCCTGATTTCAAAGACCGAGAGTTGCTACAAAAAATCGGACAACAATTCCGAGCGATTCGCTCTTCAGTCTGGATTGATTTAATAGTGGCTCAAACACAAGACCCAAACACCGTATATATCTGTGACGATGTGCGATTTCGCAACGAAGCACAGTCTTTAATGAATGAAGGATGGAAATCAGTTAGGTTGCAAGTGTCAGAAACCGAACAAAAAAGAAGGTTGCAAGTAACCTATCACAATTCGTGGGAATCACATTGGAGAGCCAGACATGAAATCTCAGAAGTGGATTTGGATGGTCAAGACGATATGTTTGATATGATAATCCCCGAAATATCTGTGGACGATGTTCAGAAGTATGCGACGAAAATTGTGGATACCTTAATCTTAAATAGCAGGGAGGAGTTATTATGACTATGATGCCTGATATTGGGACGCTGATTGGAAAAGGCGAATCAGGTTATGTATTTGATGTGGAGGGTCGTCCTGACCAAGTTATCAAAATAGTTGAAATCAGACCTGGAGATGAATTGGGTAATCCTCTTCCGTTTCGTAAAGTGTTTCCCAGAAGCAGTCTCCGAAGTAAAAAAATCGCCCGAAACGAATTACAGGCAAACTTGTTTGCTCGTCTGGTAAATGTAGACTTCAACTCCTATCTCCCAAAAATATATGATTTCGGGATTCAGCAAGGTGGTCAAGATTTGCACTCTAAGATTTATGAATCTTATCAAAACTACGACTGGGATGCTTCCGACTGGAATTCTATGGTAACTGAATTTGGAGGTAGCAATCGTGTTGCGTGGTGGGTTATGGAAAAAATACCTTACATGGTGTATAACAATTGGGGCGGAAATTTGCCTGAGAAGCCAATTCCAGGTTGGAGTTCTCGTGAATACACACGCTACTATCCCAAAGAACAGGCCGCTTACGAAGATTTGACGCACGAATTACTATCTGAGGCCAGCATCATAATGAGAGATACTAAAAATCCTGCTAATATGGGCTATCGTGAAGACGGAACTCCTGTGTGGTTTGACCCAACGGTGAGCACTTGGCCTATCTCAAGAAATATGAGGGATAGTAATCGTTTGTTGGACCGAGAAAAATACGACTTGTTTGCAGATGCTTTCGGGGTAGACCAAATTAGCCGCTACCAAAAATCTATTCAGGATGGAACTTATTTTACCGAAAGGCACGGAATAGGTGCATTGTTAGCCGAAGGAGTGTGACACTATGGCAAAAATAAATCAAAAATGGTATGAAGCGACTTTAAAATCTATCGGTATGTATAAGGGTATGAATGGATGGCTGGAAACCGTCATCCCGTATGAAGAATTAGAAAAACCAACACAAACAGAAAAGGAAGATATTTCTCCCGCAGCATTTATTAGAAATCCTGCTTATCAAAGTAATTTTAGTCCTGAGACGGCTGATGCAGTAAATATGTCTGAGCGGGTTCATGAGAAATCCACCATGAGGCTCGTGCCGTCAGGAGATACTGAGGGAGTAGCGGGATGGGACGATTTATATTGGTCCAAACAAGTCAGTTTCTATACAAGAGATATACCCGCAGGAAAGGGTGTAACACAACAAGGTAACAACTTTTGGCCCGCCATACAAAACAGTTATTTCGTCAATGAAAGCCGTATGTATTACAAAGGATATTTAGCAAATGTTCTGGGATTTTATACTGCTTATTATCAACACTGGCAAGGTGGAATGACTCGTTTCGCCAACAACTCAGGTAACAATTATGTATTTCCTCTGAGACTCAGCGAGAGAGATACTGACTATCGCTACCTGAAAAGTTATTTTAGCCAGAACACGGGTGGAAGATATGCAGGATGGGGCAATAATAAAAAACTGGTTAAAACATTGAATTGGAAAATGAGTAAAAAAGGTGCCATCTATCCTGCTCGTCCAACGGGTGTTAATGTTGTCGGCATAGATTTGCCAGGTTATGAAAAATACGGTGATGTTACCGCATGGCCTCAAATGATGTGGGGCAGATTGCCTATGGAGTCGCCTCCGATGGTGTATGCTCAAACCATGAGTCGTATGCCTGACGAGGTGCCAACAATCATCACTCCTATTGATGAACCCGCTCCAGAAGGTAACATACAGGTTGCAGTGGATTTATCCCAATTTGATAATAAATATGTGATTCGGGCAAATACAATGTCGGGATTAGACCCGTTGGATTTTCGTCTGGATGAACTAATCAAAATATTGGGGCGGAATTACTCCATAAAGAGTTATATCAATGCAGCCAAGATGATTTCTCACAGCGGTCATATCTATCCATTCCTTAAGGGCTCGGCTAAACCACAATTTGAAGAGGCTGTTTTGTCATGGCTTAATACCTATTGCCCACCGATGGGTGGAACAAGTGGAATGTTCTGGGACTCAGAAAAACTACAATTATTTGATAACTTTGCAGTGTGTATCCAAAAACTAATACCTGGATATGATGATATGTTGAAGCAAGGGTGGGACAACAAATTACTCAACATCATGGGAGTTGGAGATGTAGCGCATACAGCAGGATTTTATGACGAGGAGCAAGATTATGTGCCGCAGTATGTTAATATCAATATGCCCAGCGTTTTGGAAGAAGCAATCCAACAAATGGAATCTTCAGAAAATCCTGATTACTTGAATGGAGCAGTTCAAGTGATAAATACTATTACGGCTCCAGATGGCTCTGCCCTGGATAATGGTGATGTCATTTTTGCGTTGTTAAATGTGGTTCTATGCACGAACCCAGAGATTTTGCATAGTGATTATTCAGCGAATGAGTCTCAGGGGACGATTGGACATATTGTTTATACTTTCTTAAGAGATACTCTAAATTTCAGATTAGATGGAAATATGCCGAGAGCCTATGGGAAGTGCATGATAGGCGACACTCTGGTAATGAATACTCCTGCTGGAAACCTAATGGAAGGGAGTTTAAACGACCTAAAGAAAATTCGTGAGGAATGTTCACTTCAAAATTACCCCGAGATTACGGAGGTAGAAATCAGGGATGGTGACAATCAAATGACTCTAACCAGCCAAAATAAATTTATCAAAAGTTACTGGGATGTTGAGTTAAACCCCTTGACGACAAACCTCTATGAAACAGATAATATACCTAATCCAGTTATTTGTAACTTAATTATATTGGATGCTCCTATGCCTGTGGTAGACTCACGAGTGCAGAAAACGAATCCAGAATATTATGCAAATTTTGGCTATGTTGCGAACCAAGCCTTGACGGTCGGTGCCAAAAGTTTAATGACTCCATTTTCACAGTATGATGACCAATGGTGGAATTCGTTCTTGAGCAAAGAAGATGGCTTCCTACGCTATTTTGAAACCTGTGATTGGGTGGAGCCATTCCAACTAAAGAAATGTTGGGACACTATGGAACTTTGGGAATCGCTCGCAACACATGAAACGAGTCCAGAGCCATTCGTTAGACCATTTTGGGCCACAATCGGTTATCAAGAAGCATTCCTTAAAATATATCAAGGGCAAGAAATACTGCTGTCTGTTAATGACGAGATGGACCAGGGAGGTTATCAGCAACACTGGATAACTACTTCCATAGTGCGACATCTTCCATCTATGATTATTGAGGAATATAATTTGGAAAATTACCGATGTTTCACTAAGGCTAAAAGTCTGACACAATCATCAAGAGATGGCGATATTCAACAATTGATTAAAAACCAACTTAGTGATGACCCGTCAGAATATGTAAAGTTCACACCAGGTTTCTGGGAAGAAAATGAATACGACCAAATTATAGATGGAGATACTAACACCATGATGGTGTCAATAAATTCCTGGCTTAGTGAGAGAGATAGATACAATCAAGGGATTCAAATCTCAACGGAGGACGGGAGTATGAGTGCTTCATTAAGTGAGCCTAATTCTGGGTGGGAAGGGTTGATTGCAAACTTTGATAATATCTCAAATTATGTGCTTATGAATCCCCGAGTTGGTAACAGATATATGCGACAAGCAATGCCAAATTTGTGGCTCTCAATTCTAAACTTCGGGTGGAGTGCAGGACGGGATAATCCTGCGGCAGTATCTTCTGCCCGAGATGCGTGGGCAGCGGCATTCACAGATAGTTCCGATTCTCAACTGGTTAGTCAATATAGTGGTCCATTGAAGCCCTATGAAATAGATGTGTTTTCTCCACAAGGTTGGGATTTCTCTGTTAATCGTGTGTTCGCTGGTGCAAAATCTGGATACCGATTTATTATCAACTGGACACGAATACTTAGTTACAGGATGACTAACCTACTTTCTAACTAATCTTTGCGCCAGAAATGAAATCCTTCGGGAGTTTCTGGGTGACCATCAACCATTTCTACATTTTCAGAACTGAGTGCAGTTTTTATTTGAGAGTGGTAACGAACTACTCCTGCAATAACCGCTGCCACGGTAGCCAGACCCAATGCGCTAACAAATCGCGGGGAAATGGAGCCTGAACTGTATTCTTCTGCACCCATAGCCGAACCTTCTAAATCTACGATTCCCATATATCCCATTTGACCCAATGCTTCTTGGAAAGCAAACCAATCTGCTCCTGCATCATTAGATAGAGTGGAACCTCCATTACCATCAGGAACATTTTTATTCTGTCCTGTTTCTCGGTTAATTGAGTAAGGGTCACAACCTGGGCTGGATTGTTGCATAGCCCTGACCACAGTATCAGCATCTGGGAACACCAGAATTCTAACGCGGTTGTGAAGAACTCGCTTGCCAGTGTTGTCATCAATTTGTTGGTGAGGGAACACAATGTATTGCACAATATATTCATCGTTGTCACGACACTTGATAAATTCATCTACAACATCTGTGGAAGAAAAGTATTGTCGGCCTGTGTAAATCTTGCCGTCTTTGAGAGGGTGTCCATGAATAGTCCACTTTCGGTTAGTGAGTCCATCTGTTAAAGCATCTTGGTGAGCCTTGGCTTGAGGATTAACTTCAATTCGGGATTCATCACCGTAAGTGACATTGCCCAAATAATATTGTCCGTTCTTTTCGTAGACATAACACATCCATTCACGCTCTTCGTGCGTTCGGTCAGAGTATTTTTTCATATCTTTAATAGCATCTTCAGAAAATCTTTCCCATTCAGTCATCCATTTACTCATAATATCAACCATACCTAATCATTGTGCCGTCTAAAACCACTGGAGCCACTGTGGACAACAATTCGTTACGAACTGTGTTATCAGCAATTTCCAGACCGATAACTCTTCCTGCGGAAGTGGTGTCACGAGTCACAGTTACACCTTGAGATTCTAAAATATCTGCTATCTCTGCTAACAGAGATATTGTTCGGCTACCCATAATGGTAATTTCTGGGGCTTCAGCCCAGATACTTCCTGGAGCATCATTTTGAGTCTTGCTCTTTCCTGACTTAACATTGACCCAAACTCTTTCTGAAATAGTGGAATCTACACGAATCGGACGCTTAGACAAAACCACTGTGTCCTCACGAATTTCGGGGACTACGATAAATTGTTCAGGTGTCAGAGGGGCTCCTGCTAATGTTTTCAAATTTTCTGGGAGTAATGTGATATACCAATCACTGTTTCCAACTCCTGATGGACGGTCGTTAGTGAATTGAATGGCTCCCGAAACAAACGGGTCACCACGGATGGTTCCACGAGAACCTATTCCAAATCCTGGAGGAACGAAACGATTGTTGATGTGGTCTTCTACATATTCTGAAACCAAACGAGTGCGCTCATTATTTTCCATCAAGAGCCACTGAGAATATTCGCCATCAAAATTATCTACCATATAGGTCTCATCGGTAATAACAACATCATTAAAAATACTGAGATTAGACTCGTTCAAGAAACAATACCATTCTGATTGTCGGTCACTGGCATAATTACGAACTGCTTCATTTTCATTATTGTCATCAAAAGTGGTGAGACGAGCAGGTGGGGCGTTGGCTACCACCACAATTCCTGGAGGCAAATCTACTGAATTACCGTCAGCATCTAAATAATCTGCTAACATAACTTTGGCTCCGACATGAACGGGTGCCATTAACTGAGCCTCTGCACCCAGCCCCTCATTTTTGATAATGGTGAGATGTTGAGACCCAGTAAATTCAAAGAAATACCACTGGATGTAATCCTGTATAGACATGGTAGGAGTCACACGGATTCCTTGATAATTAGGTGGGTAACGAAGATTGGTAGGAATTACAAAGCCCAACTCTGTGAGGTTGATACTTCCGCTCAGATTTTCTACGGTAGCCACATCTCCAGGCTGGGGAGCCATATTTTCCAAAGGGTCTACTCCATTCATAGCATCTTCATAGTTGTCATATGATTCTTGATAACCTTCGTTGAAAGCAGTTTCCATGTCGGAATCTAAACCTGTGTCTGAAAATGCTGATTCTCGGGCAGGTTGATATTGTCGGACTTCGTAGTTCATCAGTTTTCCCTCCTGGCAGTTGGTGAAGCGTCAATTGTTTCCCAATCTTCTGGCAAACGACCCAAAACACGAGGGTCAGTAATCAATCCATTTTGTGCAGCCCAAATTTGAGCCATATTGGAATTAGTGAATACCAGAATTTTTCCTGTGGTGTCACGATACCAGCAATCTGATTCGCCTTGCCAAACTGCGGCTAACGAATATTCACGGTCTTTATATTCTTGGATAGCACCATTGAGGTCAGATTGAAGTGTTGCTAAATCCTCATTAGACACGCCCCAGTTTCCAGCATTGGACAAAGTTTGTTCAGTTTGCTCCAAAATATATTGAATTCCTCGGGCATCAGGTTCAAAAGCAGGATTAGCCACTTCCATAGCCCTGATAGCATTTTGAACTGCTTCTTCAGCCACGGCCAACATATCTTCGGCTACATTCGGATTGTTGGAATCTGCGAATTCACCTGGCATGGTATCACGCTTACGGGCTTCGGCTTCACGAGCAGCATCACCCATATCACTAAATGGTTCAATATTGTCTAATGATTGTTCCCAAGCACCTGCTTCTTCCCATCCTGCTTCAGCAGCCGCATTAACGGCATCTTGAGCCGCAGTAATGGCTAAATCTACGGCTTGACGGTCAGTAATATCGCCTTCTACGGCCACTTCACGAGCGGATTGTGCGGAAGCAATTGCTTCTACCGCAGACATAGCAGCATCTTGAACATTCTCATCTTGAGCAGCCTGTTGTGCATTTTGTGAGGCTTCTACGGCATCATCAGCGAAAATTTCAGACTCAGATTTTCCTTGACCCAACGGCATATCAGATAGTTCATCACTAACTTCATCCATAATTCCTTGTAGGTCGGGATTCATTGAAGCCGCAGTTTGTAGAGCCTCTTGAGCCGCAGTTACCGCTCGGTCTACTGCCCGTTGGTCGGCTTCAGAGGATGGGTCAGCATTTGCCGCAGCCCTTTTTGCTTCATCAACTGCCTTAACAGCCGATTCCGCAGCAGCGATTTCATCACCTGCGTTGCTGGCTCTTTCCGTAGCGTTTGCAGCGGATTGTGCGCCTTGACGAGCCGATTGAGTGTTCTTAGCCTTATCTTCTGTATCTTCATTAGCCTGTTGAATTCCTGCATCAGCACCTGCATTACGAGCAGTTTCTTGACGAGCCGCATTTGATTCAACACCTTGCTCTTCCAAAAATTGGTTACTTCCGCCTTCGCCATAACCCGTAGGAATCTCTCTTTCACGAGCCAATTCTGTGTCTTGCCTCATTTGTTCAATAATGTCGTCAATTTGTTGGCGAGCATCATCTCCCGTAGTATCTTGTAAGTCTTCGGTCATATCGTTTTCAGGAACCCAACGATTTTCAGGACCATCGCCTGAATAGGTTTCATCATACATATAAATAATAGTATTGGTTGCGTTGTCCAACTCATATAGGACATATTCATCACAAATCTGGACACTCAATGCTTGAGCAGCAGAGTAGGTTTGAAAATCTGGGAATTCTAAGTAGGCTTCAGCAGGAGTGGGACGGAAACTATCAAAGTTAATACCATTGGCCCGCATAACATCCATAATGCCTCCAAAAGTGAGGACTTCTTGATTAACCATACCTTCAATCCACAACATATGTGTCCAGTCAGAACCTATGCGTGTTGGAGAAACTCCGTAAGAGCCACTACCCAGATTTAACCACTGCCAACTTTGTTGTCGGTCAAGTTCAGGATTGGCAGGTTGATTCATAGATGGTTGTGGCCCATCAGGATTATTTCCTGTTTGTGGAGTATTGCTTTCGCCTTCTCCGTTAGTTCCTGGCGTTTGATTCTCTCGTTCTTCTTGTTCCTTGAGGGCTTCTTTGATTTCTTCAATCAGCCTCTCAATTTCTTCATCGGACAAATCATCAAATGGTCCAGGTGTGTCAGAGGGCGTGTCAGAGGGTGTGGAATCGTCATCATCCATGAAATCGTCCATAGGCTGGGGCGGTCCCATGTCATCATTACCCAGTAATTCTTCGCCTTCTCGCTTGGCTTGCTCCTTTTGCAATTCTTCTAAAATATCTTCTAAATTATTGGGGCCGTCAGAATCAGTCTGTGGACCACCTGTGGCTTCTCCAGGCAAATCAGGGCCTGGTTGTGAACCTGGTTCTCCAGAATCTGAGTCACCTTCTCCCTGTCCTTCACCGCCTTCTCCGCCTTCTCCTTGTCCTGAACCTGATGGGTCACCAGAGCCTTGTCCTTGCCCTTGACCTTGGGAGGAAGTATTACCTCCTGCTCCAGAGGGTCTACCTTGACCTTGACCTTGACCCTGACCTTCTCCTTCGCCTTCGCCTTCTCCCTCACCTTCACCTTGTCCTTGACCTTGACCTTGTCCTGAACCAGAACCTGAGCCTTGCCCCTGTCCTTGTCCTTGACCTTCGCCTTGGCCCTGTCCTTGGTTTTCGCCTTCCATTCCTGGTGGGCCTTTGATTTGGTCGTTAGGGTCGCCTTCTCCTTCTCCTTCTCCTTCACCACCTTCGCCTTCTCCCTCTTCGCCATCTCCGTCAGTTCCTGTTTGGCCTTCGCCTCCGCCTCCGCCACGGCCTCCTGAACCACCTTGGGCTCGGTTGCCCGCACCAGCACTTCCTGTTCGCACACCGTCTTGGTCGGAACTCGCAGTAAGCAAGATGTATTCACCATTTTCATCCCAATCCATAGTTTCGGTGTAAATAACTGAGTCATCAGTGAGTGAAAAATAAGGGATATTGCTGAGTAATTCTATTAACTGAGCAGGAAGGTCTTCAAAATATATTCCATCATCAACTTCCATTCCACCGTAGCGCAACAGAGTTAGTAGAGTCATTGGCCCATAATCAGGGTCAGCGACAATAGGGCGGATAGATGGTGAGGTAGGAGGGATAGTTACAACAACTTCGCCTCCCGTAGAGGTGTTAATACCCAAAACTTGGTCTCCGTCTTGAACAGGCATACTAATTATAACCCCTGCTTGCTATTTAAGATTGTTGGTGGTAAAATTCCCAATCGGGGGCGGGAGATGGGCAAGCACATAAAAACTTGACTCGTTGCAAGCCTTCTGAATTTAATTCTGGGGTTCCTACTAAACGACCCAGCAAGCCGCAAACACAATTCCATTCCAATCTGTTAATCATCTTACTGTCCCTCATCTTGCGATAAGTCCAATGCCGCAATTGGTTCATCATCTTCTTGGAGTTGCCCTCTGGCACGAAGTATGTCATTTTGAGTTTTATGCTGTCGGCGGATGGATTCAATATATTCTTCTTCTTCAGCATTCCAGCGGTCAAAGAAACGAGAGATAGCCATATATGCTGGACCAGATAAAATACCGAGAACTGCGATGTAGGCTTCAATATCCTCTCGGACTTCAGGATTTACAAAAGCCGTAGTAATCAATTGATAAGATAATACCATGAAAACTAAAATTAAAGGAAGTGAAACTAACGCTACCATTATGTTGTTGAATGTCACTCGGATGTCCCAATCTATTCTACTCATTATATCAAGCCTCCATTTCTCGGTTGAGCCATTTCTGCTCAATAAATTGTTGTGTTCCGTCTGCATCAGTCCAAATAGCATACCAATAAATATCATAGTGCGTGGTGTTGTTATCTGAAAAATTAGTGAGAGCGATAGTGTGGGTATCATCTACATATCCTTGGATATAGTATAATTTAGTATCATAGACTACGATGTTTTCTTGCGAGGTATCATTGAGTGGATAAATCAAGAATTGAACCGATACATTGTAGCCGTCTAAATCATTAGCAGACTGTCCACAATCTAAGTCAAAAGCCACCGTTGCATGGGTGCTATTGGTTTGCAAAGATATATCAAACAAGTATATTTCACAAGTTTCGGGTTCTTGTTCCTCAACATCAATTCCCCAAAATAAAACCTGTTCTAACTGCTCATCATTCAAAGAAGCCGTAATTCTTGGTGTCCATGAATTGCCAACGGCAACCCCGTTAAAAATATAGGAAACATCGGTGTATTCATTATCACCATTTACCTCAAGCCAATGAGTGTAATTAGCATCATATCCGTTTTGGTATAGTTCTATGTCTATTTCCACCATCTCGTCTTCACAATTGCTTGGAACGACTCTAAAAGCGACTAAAATCGCATCTTGTTCCTCATCTTCGGCCACATGGCCTCTATAATGATTATGAATTTCAACATCGCAAGGGTCTGTGGGCGGATATTCACACGAGCCATCATCATCAGTAGCATCTGGACTGTAATTAGTGGCTTCAGAATCAGTGCAACCCCAGATTTCTTGTTCCAATATGTCAATAGAATGAGCAATCCACTTTTCATCCAACACTTCTCCATTGAGTCTAAGAATAATTGTGGGCTCATAAGTTCCTACTGAAACGCCATCCCATGTGTGGTAGGTGTAATCAGCACCGTCAGGGTCAGAAACCTTGCCGTCTTCAAAAGTGTTTTCTTCGTATTTTACTTCTCCGTCTTGATACAATCTCCAAGTGATTTCAAATTGTTCGCCATCACAATTTTCTTTTTCGTCTACCAAGTCTACATCGGCACTGATTCTAACAGCGTCTTGTTCGGAATCATCTTCCAAAAGATAGGCTTGTTGATTGATAAGATAAGCATCACAGCCTTCGGGTTCTTCCTGTGATTCAATAATAAATTGCTGGCTGGAGGGTAAATAGTATTCATCACCATGTTCGCAAGAACCATCTTCACATTCAACTACATGAAATTCTACTCGGTAATGATAGGTGCCGTCTGCTAAATCTTCAATGGTGTGCTCAATGGCGATTCCATTAGTGAAATCTATGTTGCGGATAAATATCTGGTCTTGTTGCTCTCCGCTTTCAAACAAAGTGATAATAAAGTGGCCTCCGAAATGCTCTATGTTGCACTCAGCATTATCTTGGAATGCAAATCTAATTTCTAAAGTGCTGTCATCAGTATATCCGAATTCATCGTAATACCATTGTGGAATACAGTCCCAGATTTCTTCGCCTGAACCTTGAGACTCATCACTCACATCATCACTCATAAAATAATCTATACCTACGCCTCCACTAAGCAGCAGTAAAATTGGGGCTACTACGGCTAAAATAACTTTGATTTTCTCTGCCTTTCGCTGCACCGATTCCAAAGCCCTGTCTACAATATCTCCTTCCAGAGTAGTCTCCACTGCAACCTCGGTTTTATTGACTCCTCCATTGAGAACTGAATTGTCAGAAACCTGTTGGTTGATTTGCTGCACAGTGGAAATTAACTCTGCGGCTTCTTTGAGTTGCTCTACCAAAGACTCAGATTTATCTTCATTAGAAAGATTGACTACACCATCATCCAGTAAGTCCTCTAAGACAGATTCTTTGCTGCGTCCTGTGGCCTCGGCAATAACTTGCGCTCGCTCTTCCAATTCTAAGTGAATATCATTATCCTCTTCAGACATATTTTGTAATTGTTTGTTTTGCTATTTCAATTTGTGCAACGGGTATATCAACTTTGAGGTTAGAGCAGCCCTTTCTTTAGATAGAACGCCCGCACATGAGGCACTGCATATATGAACTTAATGTCAAAAGTTCTTTCTTATATAGGTAGTGTCACACATGGAATATTAGCCCCAACAACAATCGGGCAACAAACACAAAAATAAAAACAGGTGAAAAATATGAGCAATGAAAACACAAACACAGATGTAGCAGCCTTCCTAACGGAACTTAAAGAACTTCAACCAGAGCGACCAACTCGTGCTTTGGTTAATTACGAGACATTCAAGCCAGAAATGGACCATGTCTACAAGGGATACACACTTGAAGGATACACCGACGGTATTGAATCCCCTCTTGGTTCTGTCAGCACCGCTGTCCGTATGGTCGCACCAGGTAATGATGGCGAGGCTCCAGAAGGCCGCCGTATCACAATCTGGCTCTCTTCCTATGAGCAGAACGATTTCCAACGCTTCCTCAACGACAATGTCGCAAACAACGAAGATGTTTCTCTTCCAGTGACTATTGACTGGCTACGACGCATGGAAAAGTCCCAGAAAACTGGCCGTGACTACAAGCAATTCTTCGCAATCTTCCGTGGGGCGGCTGACCGTGACTCTCTTCCTGAAGTCCACCCAGACCAACTCAAGCAAGATGAGTGAGGCTTTTTCGCTTCACACATTGAAACCACACACCACAACACCTCCTTTGGGGGTAAAGGTCTGGCTCGTCCAGCGTAAGCACGAACTCAGTAAATCTGGGGGAATGTCCTTTGCCCCTGAAGCGGGACTTGATATAGGTGATACCCTTGTTTGGAGGCGGAGGGATGAGGTTTGACCAAGATTCACACAGAGATTCGTTCATTTGTTGAGTCAGTGGTTGATACTTATCCTGAGTTTCAAATCAGCGTTGAACCCGTGTTCCGTAGTCAAATCAGCGGTTCATGGCAAAATGCTGGGACGGGAATCTGCATCAAAATGGAAACAGCACCCCTGAATCCACGCAGCCCCAATCCAGACGAAACGGGTATCTGGTTCACAGTTAGTGATGGTAATTACGCCATTGAATGCTTGATACATAATGGCACTTCGGTGCCAGAAGGCCATAGCAACGACTCTTTAGAATCATCATTGATGACTTTAAGGGAATCGCTTCGCAACGGAACCAATGTCGGCATTGAAGGGTGTTATCACATCGTTAATCGTGAAAAGGTTTTTCTGGTTCATCATGTTTATACCATGAAGAATCATCAAACATCTCAAATGACTGACTCGCAATTGCAGGACTTTTTGGCTCTGTGTAAAAAACTGCGGGTAAGACCCTTAGACTTGTTTATGCAAGACGAAACACTTTGGAGTGAATTTTATGCTCCCGATGTCTTGAAGAAAGCCGTGATGCTATACTGTCTCAGCCCACAAAACAAAGGTGACTTGCTCCACATCGGACTGGTTACCAGTATGGGTGAAGGAAAAGACCACTTGATTGAACGAGTAGTCCAACCTTTAGTCCCTGTGGGTGTTGCTGGCTCTGGTAAAATGTCTACCATTGCGGGGCTATTTGGGGCCATGAGTGGTGACGACCTTAGTAGCATTGAATTAGGTCTGATTCCGAAAATGAATCACGAAAGACTGGCCGTGAGTGAATTCCAAACTTGGGATAGCATGGTATTTGGTGAACTGATGAATGTCATGGCTAACGGCAAATTTGAGATGCAAAAAGGACAACTGGATATTTCCCGACCTGGCTGCGTCAATATGATGTTCTTAGGAAATCCTCCCAAATCTTGGGACGATGAAACCCACAACAATTTGGATATGCTGGAATCGTTCGGAGACTACACCTATCAGATTCTATCCCGACTAACTTTGATATTTACTCAAATGAGTATTTCTGGGCCAGATGCGGAACAGTTAATTGAAGAAAAAATCATGGATGCGATGAATGGTAAGTTTGATGACCCTGAAGTTAAGCGTGAAATGAATATGTGGCGGGTTTTTGGCCGAGAATATTTGCGAAAAGTGAGTCTAATTCGCCCACAGATGAGCGCAGATTCAAAAGGCTTAATTCGCACCACCTATCACGGAGAAATTAAAAACACTGAGGCTTTCAAGAAGGCGTTTTTGGCTCGGTCAGAAAAAGACATGAGAAAATATCAAGAATATACCAACTTGTGTCGGGCTTTTGCCCGATTAGATGGTTCACCGACCGTAGAATGGACTCATATTGCTGAGGCCAAAGATATTATGGAAATTTCTATGAAAACTCTGATGGAAAACTTCCCGTTGGATGAATTAGCCGCTGGAATGACTCCCGAAGACCAAGCCTTGTATAATGCTATCAAAGATGTTATCGGAGCCGCAGAAAAACTGGACTTGAAAGACCTTCGGAACACCATGAGTGCTATGAAGAGTCGCAAATTTAGTGATGCAGATTTGGAACGGTTGGCAAAAGCCAAATACCTGAACATGGAAACAAACCCTGATGGTAGCAAATATGTGGTGCTGAAAAAGTGAAACTTCAAATAGGAAACAACCGTAAGTGATAGTTATGCTCTCTCGTGATGCTGCTAATCGTGCTGCCATAGCGGTCGCTCGGGTAATCAACAATGGCGAAAGTTTCTCGGCAGCCTCTCGTTCGGTAGGAACTACGGTGAGAACACTCAAAATGTTTCTCAGAGAAAATTCTATCGGAATGGAGCGAGTGTCGGGTCGTTGGAAAATAATTAGGTCTGCGGCTCAAAAAGTCCCTGAATTTCTCACTTTGATGTGGTCGGGTGAATCGGCTACTCGTGCGGCACAGTCATTGAACACTACCGTTCGCACCATCAGTAATCAAATGTTGCCCGATGATGCTGGCACACCTCGTCCAGTTATCGTCAAAGTAGGCAACACTTGGACTCCCAATTTTTTGGGAGTCCGAGATTATAGCATGACACTGCACGGAAGTTTGATTGGATTAAACGATTCTGTGCAAGGAAGAGGAGAGCAAGCGGGACCCGATGCCGACCCAGATGAGGCCGATGCGGAGTATGCAGATATTTGGTGGCAGATAGATTTTAATAATTTTGAATCATCCTTGCCTATTTCAGAAGTGGGTAACTTTTGGAGATTGCCAATTGTAGACTATTTGCGTAGTTATCTGGAATCACCCTCTCAAGTCAATACTTCATTAGCCAACAGATTTTTAGGTAATGCAGATGTGACCTCGGCTGCGGGTGTGGCGGGCAGAATCGCCGCAGATGGCTCCATGATGCTGACTCGGTTGGAACAATTCTTGGAGAGATATGATTTGCGAATGGCTCCCGATGTTACGATTGGGGTAGAACCTGCGTCGGGATTGATAAGTCCTGTGCGATGGATTTGGGTCAATGATTTTGGAACTAATTCTACTCGTGTGGCTTCGGGGTTGTGGCAAGTGATGTTCCTCACCAATTCTGAAAGAGAAGAATACCCGATTACTATCAATTATGAATACGACTTGCTGGATGAAGTTGAGTAATGTTATATAGGTAATACTACTGATATACAATTACCTTACTGGTGATATTATGGAACAAGAAATTATGATTGCTGCTGGTGCTGTTGGTGTCGTCCTTGCTGGCGCAGCCGCTCGCTGGTGGAACAAAAACCGAAACAAGATTGCAGACAAGATTGAAGATACTTTGGAAGATGCGATAGAAGACCTGACTGGAGAAGATGTAGAACTTGGCGAAATCGTTGATGAAGTCATGGAGTCTGCTGATGAAGTCGTCGCAGAAACTGTGGAAGCAGTGGAATCGGGCGAAGATGTCGTGGAGTCTGTCAAAGAATCCGTTGCAGAAGAAGTTGCTGAACTAAAGGAAGATTTGTCTGCCCTTACTGTGGCTCAACTCAAACTACGGCTCAAAGAAGCAGGATTGCCTGTTTCTGGAACCAAACTCACACTTATCAACCGACTATCGGAGATGGAAGAATGAATTGGAACTGGAAAACTATGGGTCTTGGTGCAAGCCTCGTGTCAATTTTGGGCAGTATTGCTATTTACTTTGCTCACGATGAGAACCTCGGTATCTTTGTCGGACTTTGGGCATCTGCGTTGTTGCTATTGAGCGACCGCATGGCTGAATTGAAAGAATAATTCTAATACAGGCGGTGGCTTGGATGGAAGAATACGATGTAATTATTGTAGGTGCGGGTCCTGCTGGCTCTTCATCTGCCTATTTTAATGCGAAAGCAGGAAAAAAGGTATTGCTACTTGATAAGGCATCATTTCCAAGAGACAAAATATGTGGCGATGGTGTAACGGGTAAGTCATTGACCATTTTAGATGAAATGGGATTAGGTGATGAGATAAATGGAATTAAAGAAATATCATCAACAGGAGTCTTAATTGTTGCTCCCAATCAAAAAGAATTGCGGATTGATATTGCTTCGCCCGAAGACCCTTTTTCGGCTTTCTCAATTGAGAGGGAAATTTTTGACAATATAATTTTTCAAAAAGCGAAAGAAATGATTCAATCCAATGGTGGCACTTTCAAACAAGAAAAGGTCTTAGAACCCATCATTGAAGATGGTATTATGGTGGGTGTTCAAACCAAAGAAAACCACTACAAAGCAAAATTAGTTGTTGGTGCGGGTGGGTATAATTGCCCGATTTCACGAACGGTTTTGAATCATAACGAAACACCGAAACAAGAAAGAAAACATTATTCGTCTGCGATTAGAGAGTATTGGCATGACATTGAAGGTAATGGTGGAGATTTTGAAATACATTTCATTGACGGTATTTTACCTGGTTATTTTTGGATATTTCCGATTTCCGAAAACCGATTCAACATTGGAGTAGGTATGCTACTTGACGATATGGATAATCAATCTGTTAAATTGAAAGAGATGCTGTCATACATAGTTAATGAATCTTATTTGAGCAAAAGGTTCAAAAATGCCAAAAAGGAAGATAAAACCTTGAAAGGATGGCTACTTCCGTTGGGTTCACCAAGAGGAAAAGGATTGCACCCCAGAAAAAATTTCATGAATGGTTGTATTTTGATTGGAGATGCTGCCAGTCTAATTGACCCATTTACAGGAGAGGGTATTGGAAATGCTTTGACTTCGGGAAAATTAACGGCTAATTATGAAATTATTGATGATAATACAGGTGTTGAATATCAAAATGAGTTATGGTCTTTGATTGGTGAAGAACTTCATAATTCACACCGATTACAAAAAATGTTGAAGAAAAAATGGTTGGTAAATTGGTTTGTCAATAAAGCGAACAAAAAGCCTAAATTACAGATTTTGCTTACTGATATGTTGCATAATAAAGAAACACAGGACAAATTCAATTCAAAATGGTTTTTGCTAAAGTCGTTGTTATTCTGAGTGACCGCATGGTAGGACTGAAGGAATAACTTAAATAACAGCAATACGAAAGTATTGTCATGGCTGACTTCTACTCCATTCCGTTGGAGGAAATGGATGCTTTTTTGCGTTCCAGAAGGTTTCAACCTGTTGATTTAACCTATCGTAACCGCCCTGTGCTGGAGTGGGTCTATGAAAGACCGTTGCCTCGGCAACCGAATCATGTGGTGAGAGTCTATACGGGAATTAACCGTTATGGTCGTTCACAAAATCAAAGCCGTGGTGCGGGAAAAGACGCTATCCGTGTGCAAGTCATTTACAAAAATGGTGATGTGGAAACATTAGTGACTCAACCCAAGCGTGTGCATCGTGTCACAGGATGGGCTGATAATCTGGACAACAGACTAACAGAAATCGCCCAATCGTTACCACAGGTGGTATTTGACCGTCGTGGAGAACCCATGACTTTGAGGCGTAAGAATGGTAAGTATTTCTGGGGCAGTAGGGATTATCCAAAATACAAAGAAACTAAACCCTTCCGAGCAGAAGAAATTAGATGTTGTAAAGAATGTGATAAAACCACAGGATTAACTACTATTCAAGCAGGAACTTATTGTTATGATTGTTTGCCAATCAACTTAGGTGCTGAAGATAGGTCAGACTATCGGAATTATCTCAATGATTTACGAAATTATCCAGAACTTAAAAACCTTAGTGATGAGCAACTGCTGGCAAGGGG
>Ga0208792_1000087_pt1 | contig 39072 bp, 59 predicted proteins | sample 14_taG_FD_184087 | JGI IMG/M metagenome (GOLD analysis project Ga0208792, IMG submission 184087) | Marine viral communities from the Subarctic Pacific Ocean - 14_ETSP_OMZ_AT15311 metaG (SPAdes) (version 2) | ecosystem: Environmental > Aquatic > Marine > Oceanic | place: Pacific Ocean | collected...
ATTGAGTCAGTCTTTTGTATTCAAGAAGATTCGTAATGTAAATTACGGCTGCTACATAGTTGGGTTTAATTGTCTCCTGTCTACTCTGTAGAGTTTTCTCAAAAAATGAAAATACTATTCCGGAGCATCTAGAAAAGTCTAGGTCGCCTAAGTTAGTTGAAAATTTTTCAACAAGACCTAGATAATTCATTGGGTTTGTTCCTGCATTCCCGAAATGCTTTGCTATTCTCTTTGCTATTTTAGAAACTTCTTTCGTACTAGAACCAAACTCTGCACATACTTGCTTGAGTGTGTAAGGCAGATTTCTTTCTCTAAGAAGATAATAGGTAATAGCAGTGGCTCTAGCCTCATAAGAAGATACACCGAAAACACCTCCTCGGAAACAAGAAAGGTAAGCATTCTCTAACCTATCTATGAGGGAACGGGATTGAGTAATAGATGCCATACACATTTTACTAAGAGTTAGGCCTCTAAGAATATGGCTTGCCATGACTCTATCGTATTTATTGACAGCCTTGGAACCTACTGATTTATCAACAGAGCGTATAGGATTACCCTGCTCGTCGTAGAGTCTAATCTCTTGCTCAAAGGGTTGGGTAACGACAACAAGACCGCAATAATCACAAACACTTTCACCTAAAAACTCGTTAAAGGTGAATTCATTTTCTCCACATTCGGAACAAGGAACCACTATTCCTCCTCCTCGTTTTGTTGTTGAGAATGGCTCATAGAAAAATATACTGAGCCATTAAGTAGGGTAAGGGATGAGAAATCTATTCTATTAGGGGCCTCATAGATGCTATGCATAGTGCTTACCATAGGTTTAGTGACTTTATCGTTCAAAACAACTAGAGCCCTAGAAATGGCTTGGTCCACTTGGGGAGAATTACGCTGTAGATTATCTACACATACTCCCATAATTTGATACTTTTGTTGCCAATCAAACCCGTTGTCGGTCTCTCCTTCTTTGGGGAATCCTAATTGAACACCTTCATCTAAATCGGAAATAGTGATTCTCCAAGTGAAATCGGAAATATCCTTGCCAAAGTTTTTTTCAATCCTTCTAATTTCAGTCCATCCTTCTTCTGTTAGAGAACCAATATGTTTAGTAGACACCAACTGCCTACCATCCTTAGTATGAGACCTCCAAAAGATAATCCAATCGTTCTCTACACCCTTGACGAATAGTGCTTGGTTCCCATTAGTTTGAAAGAATCTCATTCTTAGAGGATATTTTTCAAGAGTATCCTGTAGTAGAACATTGGCTCTTTTAGCGATTAAATCACTCGTCCTATTCTGCATAAGGAAGTTTTTCATAACTTTGATATCGGACTCTCTCCCTTCTTTGCCCATCAAACGACGGTAGAGGTTTTCCGGAGAAGTGTGTACCCAACTTCCTCTCTGAGTCCCATGAAGATAATGAGATAGATAACCCATGAATTCCGTAATTGGTATTTTTCCCCAAATACCCTCACTTATTTCCAACGCTATTTCTTTAGAAGATATTTGCTGAGTGTTTAAGCGGCACTTGATAAAAGTTCTATTATCGTAGAATGAGTAAGGAGTCCGGTTTAGAATCACATAGTTGATATCGGGTGGCAGAGAGACAATTTTGAAAAATGCATCTCTGACCTGTTCCCTAGTATCGGAATTGTTTGTTTGAAAACAAAGACTTGCTAGATGTCTAGAAGCAGTAGTCCTAGTCATAGTTTGACCGTTCATCCGTAGGCTGCCTCCTAGGTTTTCAATAATAACTGAGAACCCATTAAGTACGAATTCCGCTATATTTTTTTTGCTGGTATGACTAGCACTAGAAAGGGCTGCCTTGAAAATACTGTTTCTAAAACTTAGGGCTACCGCTTCGGTAGCGTAGTCCATCTTGAAGGAGGTTTTTACTGATGAATAATCAGTGTGCCAATAATCCCATATGTTAGTTTTACGGTAAGAGTCCAAGTCTTGATGGTACATCCAAAGATTTCCTTCTATCAACCTATCCAAAAGGGCAGGGTTATTTCTTCTTTGATATGGGGGTCTGTAAATTATTTGCTTTTTATTTTCATTCATTTTAATCACAACATTCTAAATTTTGATGTATATTTTTGGAGACAATTTTCGTGGGCTTCTAGTTTAATATCTTGAGCCGTGTAGAGGTTGCCTCCGCACACTCTACATTTTGTAGCGATTTTACCGCCTCGTGAATAATTCACATAGTTTGGGTCTTTAGACATAATTCACACACCGTTCCTTTACAGTTTTTTTTGTGGTAAGCATTGAATCTATCCAACTCTTTTATGTGTTTTTTGATATATTGAGAGAAACCTTCTTTTACAGCATCTTCAATATCAAATAATTCACGATACAATTTATCGTTTAAGAATTTAGTGGCTTCTTTAGTTTCAAGGAAGATGCGTGAAGCACGCAAAGCACCTTCCATTTTTTTTCGCCCCTCTACAGAGAGCAGAGGTAGTAGTGACTGGACTACCTCCCTACAATGAGTGTAGTTTCTATAGAGGGGCATAGCGATTCGGCTAAGAGGATATAGCGATTGAGGGATGCTAACTCAGTAGCAGCCTCCAACGATAGCAGGGCTGAGTTGAACTGAATCTACCTCATCCCAATTGACTTCTGCGATATCGGCTCGTGTCACCAATTCCCCATCAATAAAAATCCAATGGGTTGGATGACTTCCAATCTGTTCAATAATCTGAGAAGCCTCAAGCGCTAATTCTGTGTGTCCTGTTTCATTCATAATTGTCAATGTAATCATAATAATCACCTTCCTGTTTCATCTACCTCGTATTCACTATTTAAGCCATCCTGTTTAGCCTGTATCAGGGAAGAGGCTTGCCGTTTTGTCACTTCTGTCTCTTCCTCGGTGAAACCTAGTTTCATCATGTGGTTTTTCTGCTTGTCCGTAGCGGGGGTGAAAATATCCCACAACTTATTGAGTTGGTTGATAGAAAGCGATTTATTCGGATGACGAATAATCCTGTTTTCAATATCTTCCACAAATCTAGTCTCCCACTTGGGGAGGGAAGAATTATTTTTCAAAGAACGGTATGTTGGAATACCATAAAAGGACATTTTAGCATCCACGAAACCTTGCTGCTTTTCCATTCGGGTCTCTTTAGATTGTTTGATTCTATCCGTTAGCATTTCATCCTCCGCATCAGCAACCGCTTGATATTTTTTAGATTCATAGTAAAAATCATCCAAATCTGCTAGTAGTTGGCGGTTAGGATATCCACGGGTTTCAATTTGACGCTTAGGGTTATCCGGATGGTTCCATCTCCAAACAAGGGAAGCCATTTGTCCGTTCATAGCCCTCTTGCGAATGAAGGTTTTATCACGCCACATTCCTAGAGAAGAATCGTAATAGGTTCCTTTGACCCTAACATTCATACGCAAATCTAAATCTTTGATTCTATCAAATTTGTAAGTAAATAGTGTCCCGTGCTGTTCCCACCAAGACTCTTTTTTCATTCCTTCAACCCGAACATCAATCCATTCTGCAATCATTTCATCAGTAATAAATTCATCAGCGAGTCCTGTAGATTCTCTAATGGCTCGGATAATCAAGTAGGTATTGATGTGGTCGCTTCCGACACATTCAATCGTCCCATTCACTGTGTTTTTAATTTCAAAGTGATATTTGACAGGATGTCCACAAAGACATTTTCCATATCCTTGATGAGATTCATGCACCCAATCGGGTGCAGACGGTACAGATTCATTGTAAGGCTTCCACCAAACATTACCTGTCGCCAACCATTCCATTTTAGCCTCGTCATAATTGTCTGCTTCGGATAGTAGGGTTAGGTGCCTCTTGAGGGCTTTATCCCAACGACCATTACCCAATTCTCGCTTTGCTTGTATTGTGGTGTATCCTTCTCTTTCGTAAGTTAATTCAATTGCTTCTCTTGGTATTTCCATATTTATTCACTCCAATAGTCTCTTTCTAGATTTTGATTTTCTTTCCAATCTTCTAATGCGGGAGACTTCCGCTTTTTCTTTTTTGATGGATTTGCTTTTTCCATCATCCTGCTGTGCAATAGCACTAACTGGTTTTGCATCCTTTCTAACTCTTGCCTAAAGGGAGCAAGATTTTCTTGCAGAAAAGACTCTAAGATAGGAGTAATAATTCTCTCCCAATCCAAATTAGCCACTTCACCTTTAATGGCTGTTTCAGCAATAAAAGAGGACATACCCCTTTCCTCCTCAAGAGAAAGAATACGATTTTCTAGTGCAGAAACTAGATTATCAATTTTTTTATTGCTGTTTTTTACGCTACGAGATTGCTTCATCAATGTTTTACAATCCCTACAGACATCCTTTCCACCTCTTCGCTCCTGAAAGGCTAAACTCCAAGGTTGGAATTGCTTTTCACAAATAGAACAAGTGAACACTACTGTCCCTCCATAAATTCACGGTCTGCCTTCTCAAAGGCATACTGTTCTTCCAAGTAGCCCTGTAGAATACCATCCAATTGTTCTTGCATGGCTTCTATGATACCGGCAATTGTGCGCCGATTTATTGACAACCAAATCCTGTCATGGTTGTTAATGACCACTTTTAATTCATCTTTCTCTCCTCTCGTAATCACGATAGGAGGCATCTCGTTACTGTTTATTAATCTAAATTCTACTGTTTTCATTTTTTTCACTTCCTTGTGGAATCAAATGTCGGGGGCAGGATTTGAACCTGCGAACCTTTACGGACAGGAGTTTAAGCCCTGCGCTTTTAACCTAACTCAGCCACCCCGACTTGAATGGCGGGCATAGAGGGAATTGAACCCCCATCTCAGGCTTAGAAGGCCCGAATGCTATCCATTACACCATACACCCTATATTTTCTCCCAAACATTTGCTTGGAATTTATGTCCCCGTTGGTTGGAGACAAGAGTTGTTTCTACTGAAACAAATTGAGGACGCTTTGATAGAAGACTTCTAATCTTACTCTTGTTGGGTGATTTATTCCAACGGTTGTCTACGAAATCATAAATCTCATTCAAAGTTAAAGTATTGCCTAACTCTTCAAAAGCATCTTCAATCATTGATATGTGACTCTTTCCCATGTTATCACATCCATACTATCAAGTATTTAGTTTATCCAATTGAGAATCCAAGCATCATTTTTTTGAGTGCATAGGCTCTGTAATTGAAAGAAGGAATAGTCATCATCTTTGTGTTTATCAACAATCGCACTAGCGAGAGTCAAGGCAATTTTTTCAAAGTTGCTCTTTTCAAGAAAGAGGGCTGCTATATCCTTTGTTAGAGTTTCTGTCTCCCTTTCGTGTTGAAGGGTGCAATAACATGGCTCTTTGTAAACAACATCATGTGTATTATCAATAACTTCCATGAAACCGCTCCCATCACAATGGCTACATTGGCAACATTTTTCGTTCATTCAATCATCTCCTTCGGTTGCCATCCATCTTCTTCTGTGTATGTGTATAATTCTTTGAGAATAATTCCCCAGTCTGCGTGAGCATAACGCTCGTCAAGGTCTTCGTATTGGTCGTGCATGGAATAGTCATCCATACACATAGACCAACAATCCGTAATACTCCACAATGCGCCACATTCTTTCTCTGCCCTGTCAAGTTCTTCACGCAACCGCTTGACCTCCTCAAGGAGAAGCGGTGCGTCTTCCAATAGTGCGCTGGTGGCCTTATGTTGCTCAATCGTTTTAGCATTCTTGAGCATCCACTTTGACTTTCGCCAAGTCTGTCCTTCGTTTGCTAAGTGTCCTGTATATTTTTCTATGTCAATCATTCTTGTTCACCCCATAGTTTCAATTGTTCTTTGGTGTAGCCACCTGTTCTTTTCTTTTCTTCAAAGCACTTAACACAAATCTCGTCTTGAAACATGATGTGCCTTTGCGCTCTCAATTCATTGAGGTGAGTCATAGGAAAGAAGTTTAGACAATAATCACATTTACCCATAGGTATGCCTTTTGTTTCCCAAACTTTCAATGCTTCGTCTTGCGTAATTCCTTTGTGTTTGTTTGTGTCATTCATTTTTATTCACCTCGTATTTTGTTTACAATAAATGAGACTGGAAACCATTCGGGGTTATCTCTTCGTAGCCAGTAAGCAAAACTCCACTTACCTTCACGGTAATAATGTCGGTAGGAACGGATAACAAAATCCCAAGTATGCTTTTCTTCGGGCAAACGGTATTCGTCTGCCATAGCGATAGAAACAGGAGTCAAGTCCTCTTCATCGTATGAAAAGGTAAACGAATCTAGAATTCTCTTTTCTGTTCCATGTTTCTTTTTGTAGCGATAGGTATATTCTTCACACAATGCAAGAGCGTGGTTGTAGAGCCACATGAAATTAGCCTTTGTCTTTCTAGCCCAAATTGTGCTAGGATGATTGAGCATGGCTGGCTTCATCAAGTAATTGAAGTGAGATTCTTTGTGAAATTCTTTCAATTCTTTGAGAGAAGGTTCTCGTCCATGAGACTCCCAAAACAAGAAGTATAGACAATTTGTGTGCAACATTTGACAACTTTCCGTGGGCATTTTCACTACATGTTTGTCTATCATTTGATGAGCAGATTCTACAGGAGAACGGGATAGTGCGAAAATATTCATCAAACATCAACTCCCATAACATGGTTCAATCCGCCTAAAGGCCAAATCGGTTCTCCGTCGTTAGCCCACACGCAAGACATGTGAACATCGGCTATAATCGTCAATTCAATAATTTCTTCTTCATTCATATTTTCATCCTCTGTTGTGATAACTGAAACGCTTTGTAAGAAGGCGTTCCTAAACTTCTCAATTCTTTGTAGATTTCTCTACGCTTTTTTTCTAATTCGTAAGGTCTTTCAAGATATTCCTTTTTGAAAAACCTATACGAATCCCTTTGTATGATATCTCTCATTTTCATTCGTATTTCTCCATTGTAGATTCCATCCAAATGGGCTACATCGCCATAACCCGAAGGCAATGGTATAGTATAGACAAATATGACAATCGGGGGAAGAGATGGAGGTAGAACGAACCCCCTTCACCGAAGGAGCCTTCTCTCTTCATTACTGGTAAACCCGACCATCATAGATGGAGTATCAACTTCGTGGAGCAGGGCCACAATAGAACAAATTCTTCTTGGCCCGTGTGATGCCCACATAGCAAATGTTTCGCTCTTCTTGCGGGTTTATCGCCTTTGGATGGGGCATTCTCTCAGTAGCAAGAATGAACACATTGTCAGCCTCAAGACCTTTCGCCTTGTGAATCGTAGACAACATGATTTCACCCTTGCCATCCGAAGAAAACACTCTGTTGATTTCATCAATAATTCCTTGAACAGTATCAGCCTTGGTAGCAAAGATACTCACACAATTGAATTTATCTTCAAGAGCATTTGCTTGATTCTGCTTTTCCGCAGCAACCAAACGGTTATAGTTTTTGGAGAAGTCTGCACTTAGCAAAGTTAGAAACTCACCACTTGCCATTCCCTTCTTTTTGCGAGCAACCTTGTTCACATAATTGACAAGGCCTTTCGTCATGTCCTTTCCTAGAATGTAGGCAGACTTTCCATCAGCCAATAAACTATAGAACGCTGTAGCGAGAGGCGCATTGTAGCGACAAAGAACAATATCATCCTTAACTGGATTCAAGGGAGCATTCTCCTTGACCGAACCCAAATCAGCATCCTCACGACAATGGAAGTTAGAAACATAACGATTAGCCTCCTTCACTACATTGACAGGACAACGCCAAGTCAAAGTTAGTGGGAAAATACTTACTTCTCTATTTGTAGTTTTGAGAAGGTCCACAAACATATCCATACTAGAAGAATCAGCACCACGGAATCCGTAGATTGCTTGGTTGGGGTCTCCAACAACAATACAACGGCCTTCGGGTTCAACACTTCGGTAAATCAGTTGCCTTTGGGCTTCATTGAAATCCTGTGCTTCATCTACAAACAGAACATCGTATTTCTGCAATGGAATGTTGTTTACAATAGGACACCAAATCATGTCGTCAAAATCAACAGTTTTCATGTCCTTGCACAATTCCATAATACGAGGAAGATTGTCAAAAGCCAACACTTCATCGTTATCCGAGTTGAAAGTAATGTGATATTCATCCACAAGTCTAGCAATTGAACGGCGGTCTTTGGCATCAACCATTGAACCCTTCATCAATCCAACCAACTTTACAAGTGGCACTGCGAAATAATCCTTGCCCAAAACCCGCTCTACAATTTTGTAGGTTTTGCTCTTGTCTACTTTGCACCATCCTTGTTGTTTGATAGCACGAAGTCCCATTGAATGGAATGTTGCGGCATACACATCTTCGGGAAGACGCTTCTCTAATTCACGGGCGATGCTTTTATTGAAGCAGAGGAAAGCCTTCTCGCCTTCCATCAAGTTAGAACCTTCAACGATAGTGAAGGTCTTTCCAGTTCCAGCACCGGCTTTGATAACCATGTGGTTTTTGCCGTGTTCCATTTCATTCCAAATTAAGTCTTGTTCTTGTGTTCCTTTTAGCATTCAAATCACTCCGTATAGATGGATTCGTATTCTGCAATCCAAGCGAGTAGTGCTTCACCGCTAATCCACCCTACACGACTACCACTATTTTCCGTCTTGGTGAAGGGTTCGTTCTTCACTTCTTCTGCTAATTCTTTGATTCTATTAAGAATCCTTTCGTGTCTGTTCATTTCCTACAACTCCATGAGTCTCCGGTGAGGCGGCTCGCCCGTCGCCGGTGATGCCCCGCCTCCCACGCCGCCTTTATATGCTCCTCCCTCAAATGTGGCATAAGCAGTAATAGTTTTCTCACCACCCCTGTTAAAGAAAACAATACTAACCTAAGCATTAGATAAATACGCTTCTGTTTGTATTTCTACAACTAGTTTCTACACACTTTCTACAAGCGACAGCCTCGCAGTCCCCTTGTTTCTACTTTTTCTACTTTTTCTACCCCCCTCTCTATTTCTCTCCCCCCCTCTCCCCCCTCTCGTTCCCGCCGGAGAGTATGTATGTATGTATAATAAGTATAATAATAGAATTATAATATAAAATCATTGAAAATGATTCAATTTCCAACATTCCATTTCTACTTTCGGGGTAGAAACACGGTAGAAAAACGAAAATGTTCATATATATTATATCATATAAGACCAATTGGAACATAATATCATCAAATAACACCAAAAATAAGTAAAATAATAGACGGGTTTTAGAGGAAACAAGGATAATGGTTCTTGGTATTGAACGGAAGACACTTTGAAGATGTAGGAACAATACCCTGCTTGGCTAGTAGGGCAAGTCCCCCGACACAAGGACACAAAGCAGAGGTGAATAACCATGCCAGCAAAGAAAGCCAAAACCGAAACAAGCGAAGCCCCTCAAGGGGTGGATTACGACCGCTACCAAAAGCGTCTTGGGAACCTGCCCGACCTTCTCAAGGTTGAGCCCCAACCCCGCATTGAAATGGCGGTTGAAGACTTGATGACAGCCATCGAGAATGAAGAAGACTCCAAAATGATGGAGGCCCTTCTAATCGGTGTCAAAACTCAAGTGAAACTTCACGGTAGCGAGGCACACAAAACCTCAATGCCGGAGCGAGTGCGAAAAACCGACCCTGCACGACAGGCCCACTTTGAGAGCGTAGACCGACAGGTAGATGAAATCATTGCCAACAATTCCGACCTTGCTAACCTCCTCGTTGAGGTTGGCTTCGGTATGCGAGCAAAGAAGAACGACGACAACACCCTTATCCCGTTCTCTCTTGGTCAATTGGCTGATGGCTTGAAGAACAAGGCCCACGAAGCCCGCCCTTACAAACCCACTCCGAACGAGGGCGGAAACTCGGAGGTTGAAGGCTGATTGTCCCACCGTGTCGGGGGGCCTCTTCTCCTTCCCACCCCGTCGGGGTGGGGTGCTCCTGTTTCAAAGTGCATGCTCAACCATATGGTTTGACACTTTGGGACGAACCCTATTCAAGCCTAAGCATTCAACTGGGTATGCACCCCCTAATGGAATCGCTAACCGGAGCCTTTACCGAAGAATACACTCTCCATGCTGGATGCAATCCATCCATAAGAAGAGTTTGGACATACAAGGATGAGTCTATGTTCTTGAATGATTTAGAAAGATTAGACAATGAGATATCTCTACTGGAAGGAAACTGGACGGCAGAGAATTGTTCTTTTGGGATGACTATCACCTTCAAGAATAAGATTACATTCACCACATATATTATTGGCAAACGAAAGCAAATCAAGGGGTCGGAGAGTGAGCGTGAGGAAGAGTGAGGAAGGAGAACCCATATCTAGACATATGGGATTTCCTACCACAATCTCTTCCAAATACAACTACCCCACAAAAACAACAGGAAAAGAACAGGAGACAATAAAAATGACGAACACAGAAGGAACACTTACAAAAAACGAAAATTGGATGCCCGATAGCATCTTTGATAAATACAAGATTACCTACCATCACATTATGAGCGATGGAAAGTTAGCCACGGAATCAACGATAACTCCCACGCTATTCACATTTCCTAATATGCTTAAAATTTGGGCAGAACACGGAGCAAAGGTAATAATTACATCCATTGAGCAAATCACGGAGGGAGACGAATGAGAAACACAAGTAGAGCCTATCAAGGACGACCCATGAGGAAAGTAGAACGATTGACCTTGACCGAAAGGCATCGCCGTCACCGTTTAAACAACCCCAATGACTTGACTATGGCGGTGAAAGAATGATTTGTAACCACTGTAAGGCAGATTCGCAAGCGTGCTTTGCCGACGACTTTTGGGACGACGACATTTGTATTCCCTGCGCTGAGAAGAAGGAGTTGATTGAATGAAAACCTACAAAATTATTAGATTTAGAAACAACGGAAACTACAGCACAAGGAGAGTAATCAAGCGAGGCCTTACATTGGAAGAAGCGAGGGCGCACTGTAATGACCCCGCTACTAGCGGGCATAATTGGTTTGATGGCTACGATTTGGAGTGGAGAACATGAAATGGGAAGTTTTTGAAACTAGGACTGTAGGTTGGTCCTTTTCCGATGTAGTAGACTTTCTAATGGAGGGAAATAAATGGTGCGACGATATTATGGGTTTCATTAAACAACATTGGAAAGATGAAAACATAGATTTTGACCTAGAAGACATTGATGTTTATGAATTATTGAACATGAAGATAGTGGAGATGATTGAATGAGCGATTACACCGAGGAAGAAGTTGAGCAGATGATTGAAGAAGTGCGTAAGTCATACAATGTACGAGAAGTGGTTTGTGTTAAGACAGGACGACGATATCCTGTAAAGACATGGACATATTTCACTGGAGTTGTCTCAATTGATACGACGGATAAGGAGGAAGGAAAGTGACTAGTCTAGTTTATTGGGTCTATTCAAGCCTAAGAGGTAGTGGTCTTGGGATTAGAAGGGTATTTGGTTCTAATGGAAAGGGTCTAAGTTTTAACAACTTTGACGCAGCAGAAGTGTTCTGTAAGAATCTTGAAGAAAGATTCCCTAATTTAGAGTGCCATATTATCGTAAGAGGAGCCTAACTCCCCCCTTAGGGACCTAGTGTTCCCTTTGGGGAACCCCAAAGTGCTACCATATGGTTTGAAGAAACTTTGAGAGGCATACCCTATAGCGGCCTGTAAAGGCAGGGTATGACGACCTATACGGAAGCCTACGAAGCCCGCAAGAAGCAGTTAGACGAGTTGCATCAGCAATTCCTTGACGGAGACATTGACCCAAGCGACTACATGCACGAGAGGTTGGTTCTAGAACCCGAAGTCGCCCTCTTCGCATTTGAACACGAATTCATCAAGAGGTGGAAACTTGACCGTGAAGAATGGGATTCCCTCTCGGACAACATGAAGAAAGTCATGCTCAGGGTTGGCCGTCAAGTCGAAAAATATGACCTCTTAGTAGACCAAGTCAAGGAATGGGTGGGGGACTGCCCCGTCTAACGCCCTTCGGGGCCATTCCCATACGCCTTACAAGCCAACCCTATGACCATATGGTTGCACTTTGACGCACACCTTAAACCGCCCATAACGGGCGGCTAAGGGGGCCTAGTGGGATACTTTAGCCCATATGAGAGGTTAAACCTCTCAAGCGTCCTCCTGTTGGGTTTCTTCCAAGGAAGAACGATATTTTTCCATAAGAGAGTCAAGAGACCCGTCCCACTTCTTGTCCTTGTAGTCATCTTCAAGTCGCCGGTTAGAGGATTTGAACAGGAAATCTGCCAATGTATCCTCTGTGTAGTAGACCAGTCCCTCCTTGTTCTTCTTACGGAACAAGAAAGCCAAAACATCGGGGCTGGCTTGGATACCGCCAGCAACAAACGCTACAAGAGCGTTCTTAGCGGAATCAAGGGTTGGTTGGATGGCGGAAGAACCTCCACGCTCTCCGGACTTGGGGAGATAAGGTTCGTATCCGTGAAGGGTGGCTTGCGCTCGGCATGACCGATACAAGTCCTCACGGAGTTTGTCATCAATGTCGGGAATAAGACAGTCCTCAACAGCAAATTTAACTCGCTGATTGGCATCTTTTCCTTCGGCTTCAAGTTGGGCGATGAGTCGCCCTAGTCGGTTTTGTATTCTTTCTAAATTGTTCATGTTTCTCACTCCTAGCATAGTATCCCACTAGACTAACCTACAACACCGGAACCTTTCATAGGGTTGTTGCCCAAAGTGCCACAACCATATGGTATGAATGCTTTGGAGAGTACCCTATCAATCCTAAACACTAGGTGGGGCTGTAGCAGCGCCGCTCCGGAGTAGCCTAGGTAAGCCCTGCGAAAAGACCCCAATGATACAGACCGTATGAGGACGCAAAAACCACGCATTAACTCGCACAATAGCACAACACTTTGGCCCCGTTCTAGAGAGAGGTTACAGAGTCTATGTCCCTGTGGCGGAAAGTAATACGATGTGAGCCGAGCAAGAGGACGAGAAGTTAGGGGACCGATTCAACATATCACAAACAAGGAGAGAAGAACATGAAATATGCTAAGACGATTAATCTCCGTTCACTCTTCCACCTACAAAGTGGAATAGAACCAACCATACCCGACGAGTCATGCAACCGTCAAGACTACTACAAACGCAACCTACCAAACCAATGTATGTGTCCCTTTTGCGACCCTACAAGCGAAACAAGAAAAATGCGGTGGAGGAGACAAGCATGAGCGAATATACGCCAAGAGAATTAATTACCAAAAGCGTTACCAAGGTATGTTCCGAGTTTGGACATAGGTATTCACTAAAGTCTTGCACGACCTGTAAGCAAAACCGTTCTTCTACGGAACAAAAGGTGTAAGCAGAAAACAACAGCCCGTTATCCGTGCGACCCTCGGCACGATAGCATGACCCAAAAGACAGGGAATGTAGGGATATATGGGAGTCCAGTAGGAAGGGTAAAACTACTGGGCTCCAACGGGGTATTGTCAAAGTCAAACCATATGGTAACATCAACTTTGAGGTGTACCCTATCAAAATAGTGTAGATGCTAGGGCATGTCTAAGATTTCGCAAGACGCCGCCCGAGCCTTTGAGTATCGCCAACCCTTCAACCGAGGTAATACACAAGTTAAGGTTATTGAGTTTCAACAACCTTACAGGCACGAAGAGGTTCAACTTTTTCTTCATGGCAACCTCATCGCTTGGGATGGTGACCATGGGCGTTTCGTTCAAACTGCCGGTTGGCCTACGCAGACCACCAAGAGCCGCCTTAACGCCCTCCTTGGCGTTGAAATCAAGACGGTTAAGGGTCAATTAATGCTCAACTCTCACCCTTGGGATGGGGAGCAGAGCCCTGTCTAGCGCCCTTCGGGGCCTAACTCAAAGTTTACAACCATATGCTTTGCACTCAAATTTTTTAATTTTAGTAATACTATTATATGCTTTCTAAACACTATAATTGTTATAATATGCGTGTTTTTGTAGTAAAATTAAGGTTTTTTAAGGTTAGCAGTAGTAATACGGCACCAACTTCGCAACACATTACACTCCGATTATGTTAAGTAGTTATCACCCCTGCCATTGAACAAGTCTCGCCATGACATCTCAAGATAACATCTACAATCTCTTTAATGAAATACATCAAGACCTAAAATATATTTTAGATAAATACAATAGTAGCAAACTTAGCAAGACGGATAACGCCAAATTACAACAAATAGTAAAACAATTACAACTGCTAAGAATAGAAATTAATAGAACACTAGATACACAAAGACAAAGTAAAGAACAACAGAACTTAAGTCAATACTTCAATAACTAGTAGCATTTTTATCCTGTAAATACAATAAATAGTAGAAAAAAAGGCGGCATAGTGGTAAAAAAATTCCGAGAAATTTTTTGAATATTTTTAGGGTGATATTGTGAATTGGAGAACCGTTCTAAAACAAGACGAGGAATTCTCCAAAGAATCTCTTGCTCAATTGGGTAAGAAAATGTCTGTTGGAGCAATTGGCATATTTGACATAGCAGAAAATTTTGAGCGTGAAGGTTTTCAAGTTGAATATATAGATTCTAATAAGGGAGAAAGCCCTGATGGTGTTTCAGTATCTAAAGACGGAAAACTGCTAGGCTCAATCTTCTATAAGATATTTGGCGGAGAGTTGTTGGGGAATGTTAATCCTGTAGAGAGTGTGATTTCTTCGTAAAAATTCCGAGTGATTTTTGAAATATTTTTAGGTGAGCAAAATGAGTTGGGAAACTGTGTTGAAGGAATTTGGCGAGTATGGCTTTCCCGTAGGTGATGAGCGTAATGAGAAATCACGGGTGGCTAATGAGAGATTTAATAAAGAAATAAGAGAGATTGCGGGGAGGGTTGCTAATTCCTTATCTATGGTGGAGGATTTAGAAGTGGTTAGGAGAAAAACTGATAGCGGTTTGGAAAGACCTATCGGGCTTCTTTTTGACAACCTCGCTGATTTACTAGAGGCAAAAGCCGATTTTATAATGGAGGCTATTGAAATTGAGGGAGATACTTTAGATTCTAGAAGAACAAGACCTTCTTTAGATGAAGCGGTGAAAAATATGCGGGAATTGGCAAAAAAATTCCGAGCCAAATTTTGAGAAAAAGTGATTGTTATGTGGGAAAAAATCTTAAAATATCTGTCCGATGCTCCGAGAGATGTTGGTGAAAAAATTGACCAATTAAAAGAGGATATTGACGACTACCGAGCATTTGTGTATAAACTATCAAGGGCCGAATATTTAAGTGAATATGAACAAGAAGCCTTTTCTGAAATGACTCAACTGTTTAATAAACTTACAAAACTTATGGATGATATTTACGAATAAAATTCCGAGCCAAATTTTGAGAAATTTAGGTGATATTATGTGGAAAGATGAGATTAAAAAGCAGGAATATAATGAAGCCGACTTCTTTATGACGGAAGAAGCAGTTGAGGGGAAAGTTGGAGAAAAAATACAAGAAATGTATAGTATGGCGGAAGAACTATCTAAAATGCAGAACATTTTGAGTAGCCCCGACTTTCAACGAGGTTTTCCAAAGTATTCATTGAAAGAAATTGAGAAGGCTGTAAAGGGACTAGGTATGGCCGTTAGTGCTATGGAGAGTTTTCCTTCGTGAAAGAGGATGTGAGATTATGTGGAAAGATGAAATTAAGAAACAAAGGTCAGATGAACAGCAAACTAGAATGGACGCTATGGATTTTGCTGAAACTATTATAAGCAGAATTGAAGCAGAACTTGCTAGGAATTCCCTTAAAGTAGATAAAGATAGGCTCTTAGAATTTAGACAAACCCTAAGAGAATTGTTCTTAGAAGCCGCCGGATTAGAATAAAATTGGGAGTGATATTATGTGGAAAGACGAGATTAGGAAAAACATAAGATTTGTAGATAAAGAGGACGATGTAGAGATTACTACTACAAATTTGCTTGCCCCAAGCAGACTTGTAGATGCTAAAATTGCTGAACAATTCTCAAGCCTACACAAAGACCTGCAAAGAATGGGGCCTAATATTTTAGAATCGGCACTTAGGATTTACAATGAAAATGTCGGCCCTAATGGTAAACCAATTGACATTTCTGTTAGTGAATTAATCCCATTGTTGCATCAATTAGAAATGGCTATGAGAGGCTATGTTCAGTATTTTGAGCGAAACTAGGTTTGAGACTGTGATAAAATGTCCGATTGGCGAGCCGAGTTAGCAAGAGATGGTATCACCTCTCGTCAAAAAAGGTTAATTTTTGATATTTTGACTGGTGGTTCGGAGATTTCGCTAAAAGGTATTGTTGAAGGCTTAACAAATCGGGGAATGAAGCGGGTTACTAAGTCAAAAATTAGAAAATATTTAATCAATGAGCCAAAAATTACGAAAAAGACTGATATTCATAATCAAACAATTTACAAAATAGTGGAGTGACTATAAATGTGGTTTGACATTCTAAAATCGGTTGAATTGATGGCCGAAAGTAGTGTTTTGAGCCGCATGGAGGGTGCAAAATCGGCTGTTGAGAAGGGTTATCCTTCAATTATTACGCCATTAACGCTTGTTGTCAAGAAAGAAGGCGAAAAATTGGTTGCTTACACTTCATTTAGCGATTTTGGTGACTTTTTCTTTGTTGGTAATTCGTATACTGTTCCGGATGAGCAAGGAAAGGGCTACTATTCGCAAGTTATGTCATCTAGAAATGATTACACGAAGGGAAAACCGAGAGTTACGCTTTTGAATCCTTTAGATGATAGGTCTATTTCTGTTACGAGAACAATGGTTCGGCGTGGCGGAGGTAAAGAGATACAATCTTATGATGATGTTAGCGATTTTATGAAGAAAAAGGACTACGATGGTATGTTTTCTACAGGATTGATTGGATTTAGGTATCCGGTTTTGTGAGGTATGACTATGAAAGTAAAAAACAGGCAAGAATTGATAGATTCTTTTTCGGAAGGTAAGCCGGAAATGCGAGAGGTTGTAGCCGAGCGAGACGATGTTGCTCAAGTGGATGAAGATTCTTTCAAGGATTTTTGTTGTAGGAAGGCACATGGCGAAACGATTGAATTATTGGAGGATATTCTTGCTAAATATAAGAAAGGGGAGCCTAGACCGCCGTTTGAAGGCGCATTAAATATGTTAAAGAACAATCCTTCTTGTGATTTGGTCAAAGAGTATTTGATGCAAATATCAAAGAGAAAGAAGTATGGTAAAACAATTCCTAATCCTCAAAATAAAAAGATAAATCCTTTTGTTATTAGAGCGGGAGAAATCCTTGATGATTTAGAGCGTTGCGAAGGCATGAAGAAATCTTGGTTTCAACAATTGAAGAAAGAGGAAGAGACCGAAAAGGTAGCGGGAGCGATAACTACTTCAAGTGTTGCCCATTCACATCTCTTTAAGCCGACTTACGGAAAGCGCCGTAAGCGTAAGAAAAAGAAGGAGGAGTGAGAATGAGTTGGAGAAACGCCATTAAAAAAAGGAAAGAGTTAGGGACACATGAACATGGCGTTCAACAAGAAGATTTGCCAACCACGATTGCACTCCGGATATGTTAAGAGAAATGCAATTCCAATTAGATAATAGGTGAGGAAGTATGGCAAAGAAAGTGCAGAAGGTCACCGCTAAGGTTGGAGATGCTACTCTAGAAAGAAGAGGTACAATCAGTTTTCCCGAAAAATACAAAAAATGGGAGAATCAATGTAGGAATCTTGGGCCGAGTAAAATTGGTGGTAAGGTGTCTTTATTGGCTTGGCTAAAAAAACACGGAGAACCTTCTAAAAAAGCGTCTAGGGCTAATTCTCCTAATACTGGTCTTTCGGGGATGGGTGTCACAATAGATAAGATTAATGAAATTCTCAATAATCGTCTCAATGGAATTTACTACGAAAAAGATGTTGAAGATTTTGAGGATATTCTAGATGATTTATCGGTGTATGATAGCGGTGGAGACCTTGACCCTGCTATGATTCCTTTCACCACTTACCCAACAAGAAGTGGTAAGGTCATCCCCGATGCAGAGTCAATCACTATTTATGGTCACTATATTGACGAATATTTTGAAGCAAAAGGTTGGGGAGGAACAGGAAGCCCGAAGGCTAGTGCCGCAAAAGGATGGCTTAGTCAGACAGCAGGTGAGGGAAATCCTCCGATTAAGCAAGCCATTTTTGGTGGGCCTTTATTTGGGGCTGGTCTAAGCCTAAAAGAAATTATTGAGGTTGCCATTAAGGAAATTAACAATATCGGTTATATTCTTGAAGTTAAGACGGGTCGTTCTCCTGTAGCGTTGGTCAATGTTCCATCGTTTAGAAGTAAGTTGGCTGGTGCTGTTCGTTCTTCTTTAGTGGATGGAAACATTAGCGTTAAGCAAGTGCAGAGCAAGATGAACAATGTTCCGTTCAAGATTGAAGGGGATAAAGAGAAGGCTTTCGTTGCGGCTTATTCCAAGACTCAAGGTGTTGCTGGCGAGTTTGAGGCTTTTGAAGTAAACATGAGTCCGGCCAATACAAAGAAGGTTATTGAGACTTGGATGTCTACTTCTAGAGGTGTCAAGGAACGAGACATTGTGAAGTCTTGGGTTGATATTGTGAGGGTTTGATATGTGGAAGAAAATTTTGAAGAGCGAAAAGGAATACATTGTCATAAGCCAGCCTTATGAAAATGAATTTAATCAAAAAGAGATTGCTGTTGGATGGGGATATGGTGATGGGGGAGAAGGCCCCGAAATCGCTACATTTACCGATAAGAGCCGAGAGGATGTTCACGATTGGGTAGAGGATTGGTTAAAGAGAAATCAGTATAAAAGAATTGATATTGAATACGAGTGAGGAAATAGCATGAGAAGAAAAAGTTGCTCTTTCTGCCAACATGAAAATGTTGATGCTCTAGAAAAGGAGTTGGAAGAGTGCCTTATCGCTTGTGATGATTTAGACCAAAGAGAAGGCTGGCGTAGTGGAACTGCCGCCCAACACCAACGAAACCACATGGGCGACTATGTGAGCAGTAGTAATCCTAAATGTAAACTCTGCACCGACCCTATGCGAAAGCAGTATGAAACAGGGCTGAGTGAAGGCAGACTTGAGACTCAAATCGTTGCAGATATTTTGGAAACTTCTAAGGAGCAGATTCAGCGCCACATGAAACATCATCTTGCTCCTCTTGTTCAAGAGTCTGCGGCTACAATTATTGCCAAGAAGGAAGTCAATGAGGTGGATATGTTGGCAAACAACCTTACGGTGCTGGATGATAAACTCACAGAGATTGCTTCACGGGATGATTTGGATGCTAAGGAGTTAGATGCTTTGGTTAAGTTGGCTAGAGAAATCCGTGAGTCGTTGAAATACATGATGGAATTCAAGGGCAAACTTGTGCATAAGAGGCAGGATACGATTATCATTGCACAGATGCAAATTGTTCAAGAGGTTTTAGCGCAGGGTCATCCGGAAGTTTGGCTTGATGTTAAGAAGAAAATGCAGGAGAGATTACAATGAGTTGGAAAAAAATATTGAAACAAGATGAAATATCTCGAATGAAAGATTCTCTAAACGCTAATATGGATTTATTTAATGATTATTTTAAAAAAATGGAAGAGTTAATGGGTTCCCTTGAGTCTCAACAAATAGAAAAAGCAGAAAAACTTTGGACGGATATGCAAGGCATGGTAAAAGATGTTGAGGGCTTAGGCTTACACAAAAATATTCACGCTTACTTAAACAGGATTATTTTAGACTAGGAGAGATTACAGTGAGTTGGAAAGATATTGTAAAAGAGGACTACCCCGAAATCGTTTGGACAAACGAAAAGAAAACTATGGGATATGTTGATGGAAGAGGCCCTTATACCAAAGAATCAATTGCTACGGAATTGAAAAGAGTCGGGACTTACGACAAAAGAAAGGAATTCATTTCTGTTCGTGGTGGACAAACCCCTACTGAATCGGCGTGGGAATAGGAGAGATTACAGTGAGTTGGAAAAATATTCTAAAAAAGGATTTGACTTCGGAACAGAAGTCGGAAACTGATGCATATGTTTCTTCTCAAGATTCAATAACAGTCCGAAAGGTTATGCAACACTTGTTGAAGAAACTTGGGTTTGTCAAAGGTTCAGTTGGCCGTAGGGACATTGAGAGATACCTTGAGGAAAAGTATCCGGATAAGTTGGAACATCGGCGGTCTTATTAGGGGGGGTTGCTATGAGTTGGAAAAATATTATCAAAGAGGATGAAGATGATGATTTTCCTCGTTATGTCCCAAGAGATGGTGCATATGTTACAGTAGAAGAACAAGAAGAAAGAGGACGGTATCTATTTGATAAGAAAAATGTAGGGCGAGTTTATCGCAACAAAGTAAATGGGAAAAATTATGTTTTTAACAGGCTCTACAATAATGGAGAAATTGAATTGGTGAGCCAGCCCGAAGAGAAAGAATCTCTAACCATGCGAGAACAATTACAGGCATCTATTGACAAATTGAAAGAAGCGCAAGGTAAAGAAGGGGAAAATCCAAATCTTGATGCGGCCATAAAGAATACTCAATTATTAATGGAAAACGAGGACGATGAGGTGCTTGATTACAGACCAACTGAAAAAGAAACGGTTCACCGAATTACACCAGTATTTGCATTAAATTATGAATTATTGCCGGAGCAGTAAGGTGAGAAAATAATGTTCACCAAAGGCATGACTCCCATACGAGTGTTATACACTCTTATTCGGTATGGTGAAGATGGAGCAAAGGACTTCATAGATGCTTTTCAAAATAGAGAGAAAGGATTTCAAACCTTTCAACGAATTATTTCTCCTTTCAAGAATTTGACAAGGGCTGACATTAAGGGGCTGTTGAGAAGGGATTACAAGGAGCAGATTGAATCGGACTCCATGTTTCAAAGTTTAGATAAACAGACTTCAACGATTATTAGAGAATTGTCGGTTCTGTTAGCGTTTGTTGCACAAGGAATTGATAAGCCCGTAGAGGACATGAACATATCGGAATTGATTTCAGCATTTGTAGAGGAAACTGATTCCACAAAGAAAGAGCGCATGGCAGGTCTTTTGTTTAAGACAATCAAGGGTAGAGTAAACTACGAAAGAACCAAGAAAAAGGATGGTTCTCAAGTTTCCAAAGAAGAGTTGAAGGATGCTTTCAACAGCATTTATTCTCCCTTAGAGGGCATTGGTGAACTTGATGATAAAGAGAAGTTCCTAACAGAGTTAAACGCTACAGGACAATTGCATTCTGCTCTCCTTGTATTGGCCTACGAATCCGAAGGTTCAGTAGCAAGAAAAATTGCCTTCTTCCCCATAGACGAATTGGATGTTGGGGGTCAGTATCGTAAACTTGGGATTGATACACCGACAGACAGAAAATTTGTTTCTGTTATCTATCCCGACCTTTGGGAAAATCTAGAATTGCCTAAACCAAGAAAGGATTCGTTTACAGATAAGGTTTCAGCAGAGGGAGCAACTTCTCGCAGAGAGTATCAAATTGTCAATGACAGCGAGACTACAGTAAACTACATCAAATTCTTGGCGAATGAAAAATCTCAACAAAGAACGGGCTATATGCAGGGACCAAAAAGAACCTCCTCGGTAAAATCTATCCCTACTTCAATTATCAAAACACTCGTTCCTAAAATTGCTGGAAGAGACATGACTAAACCCAACACGATAATTTTCAGCAAGAGCAAGAGGGGCTATATTATGAACACCTACCTTCGCCAGTTCTTTGAAGAGGGACGGTCTTATCTAGAGGGATTGCTGAGAGGGACTACCAAAGTAAGCGATGAAGACATTCTTTCTTATTTTGCCGGAGAATTAGGTAGAGGTCTAAGAGACCGATTTTTTGCATTTCTTGATGACGAGTCATATCGGAGTGCAATAGAAATTTTAGAAGAAGACGAGATACCTTACAAAGAAGATGAACGAAACAATGTTGTTCTTCTTGATAATTTGAGCGACTTAGGGGCGTTTAGAAAGGAAATTGATGTAGACAGTTTGAACTACACTCAAAGCGAAATTGAACAAGATGTCAAATCAATTCCGATTTCAACCTCTCTACAAACTACCAATGAATATTTTTTACCGACAAAGGAAGGAGAAGCAGGTGCTAAATTAGGCATTGAAACTCTTTACAAAATAGGAGTCACCTATGAGGATTTGGAGCCTCTTTTAACCGAAGAAGGAGACCAGCAGTTCATCAATGAAGAGTTTGGAAAGAAGTTGTTGGAAACTTCTATGAGATTTAAGAACGACTTTGATGAAGCGGTCTTAGCAAAACTGAATGAGATTATAGAAAAAAGGGAAAAATACGAAAAGGAATTCCCCCAAATTTTTAAAGAGTTAGGCTATTACGATTTAATCACCGAGTCCCAAGGAGAGTAGAAAAATGAAGATAAGTGAAGAAGACTTTGCTCAACTAGGATTGACTGAAAAGGACTTGGTTTCTGCACTTACAGAAGAAGCCTACCAAGCCTACAAAGAGAGCCCTAGCCTACGAAGATTAAGAAAGGCCATTCGTGAATCTGTTCTATCCGGTCTTGAAGAAAAAGCAGAACAAATGAATTTCAAAGAATCTTTGGTTGGCAAAGATGTTCGTGGACATCTCAATGCTATGCTAAGAGACCAAGAGTTAGCACAAATTATACAGGACTACGAAAGAAGTAAGGGAGAAATTGGAGGACGAGAAGTTACAGCAGTATTTGAAAATAAAATTGCTGAGTCTCTTTTCCGTGGTCTTTCATACAACGGTCAAAAAATCACTCTTGACTTGTTAAGGACAAAGGATATTGTTCCTTCTATGGTTGAGATTACTGCCGCCAATATGGATGGTGCTTTGTTCGCAAGAAGAAGAGATAGGATGCTCCAAGATGAAAAAACGGGAGAAACAATAGATTTTTTCAATACACAATTCGGTGAGAAGATTAAAAATATTGCCGAAGGAATCAAAGAAGCCATTCAAGAAGGAGCCTCTACGCAAAAAGAAGTGGATGGCTTTTTGGAAATTCGGGATGATATTCTTTCCTTTATGGGGGCTACTTCAAAGAATGTTTTGAAAAATAAAGACAAAATCTATGCATATTGGGCTGATATCCACAAAAAACATAAGGATTTGGTGACTGCTGTTGATGCTTTAACCGAAGGCGCTGAGAATGAAGAAATGAGTAAGTTGAAAACCGCCTTTGAAGAAATTAGAGATAAACCCTACATTGTTGAGTATGCCCCTATGTCGGTGAAAGAAACACATGACCAACTTTTGGCTTTGGATTTATTAGAAGCGTTTCAAAAGAGGATTGGTAGGAGCGTAGATGATAACGAGGAATTCCTTACAACTGTTGAAGGTGCTTTGGAAGCAGACCCAAACAAGGAAGAAGAAGAGATACAAGATGTAGTAGATGATTTTTCTAGTTTCACTTCGGAAAAACTTGACCCAATTAGCCGCTATTACATCTCTAAAATGTTGAATGGAATTTTTGTCTCAAGCGCAATGAAGGAATCTATCATTGAAGAAGTGAATAATTTGGCTACTACTTTTGGCATGGATGAAATAGACCTCAAGAATTTGAAGAAGTTTTTATCCGATATTCCCGACTTTACAGGAACAAATAGCAATGTTATGCTACCATCACAATTTTCTACAGGCTTCTTGATGGAAACTTCAAAAGACGGAAAAATAGAGTATGGCGAAAAATTAGTAGATGACATAAACTCCGACTATTCTTTGTTTATTGAAAGGCTGGCAACGGTTATTGAAACTGGGGCTTTTAGAATTGGAAGGCGGGGCGAAACTACTACCACTATTACCGGAACTGCGGGAGAAGCCAAGAGGAAAATAAAGGACAAGGCGAAAGGTGAAGCCGAGAAAAGAACCTACTCTGCTTCGTTTACATCAAGAGGTATGTCTTGGAAACAATTAGAAGAGGGGCAAGCAAAAAAAGTAAATGCTGTAATTAACGCCCTTAATGACTATTTATTTGTCCCTATCTCAAACAAAATTATGACTTTAGGGCATTCATTTAGAGATTTGAGAAGAACGAAGGCATTCAAAATTATCTCTGTTTATGCAGATACACGAACAGAAAAGCAAACTTCGCCTTCTACAAAGGCAGTATCGGTTCTATACCAAAGGTTAGAGAAAAGAGGACAGGCCACCTTTACTTCAAAACAATACGACAACCTCAATAATTTTATGGATTCCTTGAGGACTCAGTTTGATTTCGGAAAGATACGAAATAGTGCAAATAAGGCGTTTATTAGTCTTAACCAAATCTACCGAGGGGCTGGCGCTGACTTCTTAAAAAATATGAAGAAAGGGTTCGGTAAACTCATTGGAGCCATTCATAAAAAGACTGTTGCTAAGGGAAGAATTGAGCCTATTCTAAGAGACTTTGATGTGAGTCCGGAAGAAGTGGATGTTGATTATGACATTAGCGATATTGTGGCGTTTACAGAAGTTATTGATTTCATGTTAGAGAATAAAAGTGCTCTAGGAAAACCGTTTGAAAGAAAAATAAAGAAACTAGATTTCAATTTCAACCGATTGTCAAAGTCCAAAGACATTCGCAACAAAATTTTGGAAGCGCATGATGCATTTAGAATTTTGAAAGGAATGCCGATTTACTACGGTAGAGGGGATTTGTCGGACATTGATGATGTGTCAAGCGTTGCTAATTTTATCCGAAACGATATGGGGATAAACATTGTAGCGAATGAAATCGTGAAGATGGTTGAAGAGGTAGATTCTTTCGCCAATATCGCCAAAAACATAGGGGTCACCGAGGAAACTGTTTACTTTGTGAAGGCTAATTTCCGGTGATACAATGGAAATAACCCAATTCAACCTAGAGCATCAAATGGATTTGTCGCTCTCCCAAAAATCATTTGCGTATTTTTTTGAGCATGTTCTAGGTTTCCAAATGACAGACCATCAACTAGAATGGTTGTCTCTTATGGATGAAAGCAATCGTAATGTCATTATTTGTAGCCGTGGTCACGGTAAGTCTGTTTTTATGCACTCTTGGGTTGCTTGGAATCTACTCTTCCAACCCGCCCCTTACCAAATTGTCTACATGTCTTCTAACCAAAAGCAGACAAACATGCACATGAAGTCAATTGACAAACTGTTCAACAATCCTATTCTATCGGCATTCAAACCAAAGGGCGCAAAGGGTTGGGCCGTAGAAGAAATGAATTTGACAAACGGAAACTCAATCGTAGCCCGTTCTGTAAACTCGCAGGTTCGTGGCCTTCACCCTCAAGAGATTATTATTGACGACCCTTTGAAAGAATTCAGTCTTGTAGGTATCCAAAAAGTCACTGATTGGTTTTTTGGTGATATGATTCCAGCCTTGCACCACACCGCTTCTTTACGAATTATTGGAACGCCTTTCTCCTATACTGACATCTATTCCCAACTTGAAGAAAATTCTCAATATCTTGTAAGAAAGTATCCTTGTTTGAATGCACTCAACGAACCTCTTTGGCCGGAAAGATGGGATTACGATTCTTTGATGAATAGAAAAGCAGAAATTGGTTCACTCAAGTTTACAAGAGAATACATGTGTGTACCTATTGCCACAGGAACCTCTCTGTTTAATCCTGAATATCTTGAGAATGCTAAAAATAAGAATTTCGTCCTTTCTTCTAGAAGAAGAGAAGGGTGTAAATATTATGCCGGTATTGACCCTGCTATTTCTACAGACGGGGACTACAATGTAATCACTGTCATTGAAGTTGATGAAAATGACAATAAATCAATTGTTTACATTGACCGAGCAAAGAATGTAGAGTTTAGAGAAAATCTACAAAAGGTTAGACTGATAGGTAAAATTTTCAATCCGGAAGTGGTTCTATTTGAAACAAACACTTTCGCAAAGTCATTTACTCAAGAGTTGAGGAATATCTCCGACATCAATGTGCATGATTTCAATACAACAAGAAAGAAGAAGCAAGACATCATTCTAAATCTACAAATGAATTTTGAAAATTCTAAAATTCATTTGCCTTACGGCAATGAAGAAAGTAGAAGAGTCACTACAGCCCTCATTGAAGAATTATCTATGTTTTCAATTACCGAAAAGGGTAAGTTTGAGGGTGTTGGAGCGCATGACGACATGGTTATGAGTCTTGCTTTAGCAAATGCCGCTACTCAAAGAGCAAGTGAAAATTTCTTATTGTTGGACGATATGGGCTTATTTAATGAGAGGCCGTTTTCTCCTTTAAGAGGCATACAAGGTTTGAATTTTTGAGGTTTAAATATGGCAACGGCTCAAGACTTGCGAGAGGCTAGCGACCTACTAGAAGAACAGGCCGAGGCTAGACAAGACTCGGAAGACGACATTGAGACTCTTTTTGAATCTCTAAAATCGCAATTTGTTGTTAAGTCCGAATACCAGATTGTAAAAGAGATGTCTAGGACTTACAAAATTAACGCCACAGAAGCAAGAAAGGTCATCTCTGATTTTCCGCCTACTTACGAAATCTATGACCATAAAATACCCGATGTTATCAAAACTATGAGAAAGGAAAGAAGGTCATTAAAAGGAGAATATAGGGATAAGATGACAAAGAATATTGACGCTCTTATTGATGGGTATTCGGAACATATTGACAAATGTATTGAATCTATTTATTGGATAAATCCTTACAAAACAACTTTGAAGAAAATGACTTTCAAAGAGACTGATTTAAAGAAACTACATTCTCTAAAAGAAGCAAATGAAAGAAGAGAAATCGTTGATTGTTTGTGTAAATATTGGGAATCGGAACTTGATTCTAAAGAAGTTAATTATGGGCCAGTTTATGCAAAGATGCAGAAATCAATGAAAGAGTCTAAATCTAATTTTAGAAAATTAGTCAAGAAAATTCCCGATGTGGTTCTTCGTAAAAGTATCAAAGAGAAAACCGAATATTTTATCCTTAAACAAGTCTGCGAAAATCAAGGGATAAGCGCTAGAGAATTGCATGATAAAATGCCTACATCACTTTACGAAAACAATTCTTGGAATAGCATCTCAAAGATGGCTAAGAGGTTGGATATTATTTCTTTGGAAGGCAGATATTACAAAGTGAATTCCGAAATAAAGAAAAATATTTGGGCTTATACTGCGGCATTCATTGATTCCGATGGATACATCACTATGGATAGGAAACATAACCCTAGAGTAGGATTGGTGGCTACAGGAGATAGAGGTAAGGTTTTCATGCAAGAAATCCATAAGGCTATTGGATTTGGAAAACTGCATCTTGACCAAAAATCTCCTCAAGATACACGGCCTGTTAATCGTCTCAACTTTTACTCTCAAAGCGATGTTTTTAATTTGCTTACCAAGTGTCTTCCGCATTTCCGAATGAAGCAAGGAAATGCCAAACTTTTGCTAGAGTTGGTTAGAATTAAGAAGGGCTACAAGAAGGCTGATTGGTATAAGCAACGATGTGGAGAGATTTTCAAGTTGATGAAGTGGGAGAATCACCGTGACCATGTAGGGTATGATTTTGCCAAAGAGGGGATTTACCGAGATGATATTCAAAAATATAGGGATAATTGTAAGGTCTCTCTTATGGACGAGATGGAAAACATTGGAACAATTATTAAACAAGATGGGTATAAAACAAAAGAAATTTTAGATTACATGACTTACAAATCTTGGGCTTGGCAATCCGAAAGAGCGAGAAAGGATGCTGGACTAGGCGAAGGCGATGGTTTTAGTGATGAAGAACATTTGGAGTTAATTACAACACCTAGAGGTAAAACGCTAGGCTATTCTCCGGAAGGCGCAGAATTAAAGGCATGGATACGCACTTGGAATGAGGAATTCGGTAGAAGGTTAGGCATAGTTTACCCAACAGGAGATGAATGATATGTGGTTTGAGATTCTTAAGAAGAAAAAGAAGAAGAAAAAGAAGTATAAGTCCCCTACCGGCGTCTACACTAAGCCTAAACTAAGAGAGAGCATACACGCTACTTTACTTGGTGAGAATACTCATGGAACTGCCGCAGGTCAATGGTCTGCTCGTAAATCTCAAGAATTAAATAGACGGTATCAAAAGGCAGGTGGTGGCTTTGTCAATAAAAAGTGATTGGTGGAACACTATCAAAGGCTTAACGGATAAGCAAAAAGACATGGTAGAATGGAACAAAGAGAATTGGCAATCTCTTGGTGATGGAAAGAATGACAGGTATGCTCCTAAAGCAGTAGCGGATTCTCTTACCTCCGACCAAAAAGCATATGAAAATAGAAAAAAAAGTGAAGGAAAGAAAAAAGGAAAACAGCATGTCCCTAGAGGAAAGACCGCTAAAAAGGTGTATAGGAGAGTTGAAGGAAGATGATGCTAGACTGGATGATTATACTAAAAGAACTGACTTGCCCTAGAGCAACACAGGATTTAAAACTTAATACAAAAAACCGTAATGAGGCTATCAAAGATGAGGACATCAAGTACGGTCCTCTTAATATTGATGAACCGGCTGATTATTGGGAGAAGGTGGCTGAACATTGGGATACATCAGTAGAGGCCGCTAAGAAATCAAAGTGTTCTAATTGTATTGCCTTTGACATCAGCCCAAGAATGAAAGACTGTATGCCTATTGTGGATGTTAAGGGTGGTCTTGGCTATTGTTGGATGCACGATTTCAAATGCCACGAAGATAGAACCTGTTATACATGGGCAAAGGGTGGGCCAATTACCAAAGATGAGAAGTCCAAGAAGAATCAAATGAAGCGTGAAGAACCGGAGGATGAGGAAGAATGAGTTGGAAAGATATTTTGAAGGCTAGTTGTGGTAGCCACAGAGAAAAGATTGATACTGAAAAGGGTGGATGTGGATGTGCTTCCTGCGAAAAGCAACAGTTTGAAAAGAAACTGGTTGGTAATCAAAAAAGAATTGATGCGAACAATGACAAAAAAATCACAAGAGAGGATTTTAAAATCCTTAGAAACCGCAGAAGAAAAAAGGTAAAGAAAAGCATAGAAGAGGAAATCCTTGAAGAAGTTGAAGATGAAGGCGGTGCTTTAGGAATGAAAAATCTAAAGGATATTGCTGACAAAAAGAAACTCAAAGAAACCCTTTCGTCTATGGAAGATAGAGAGATGATTTTTGAGCATGAGGACGGAGATTTCTATACTCACGAACCGAAAAGAGATAAGAAAAAGCGGTGAAATGATGGGTTGGCAAGACATTCTCAAGAAGAAGCCTAAGAGCGCAAGGTCAAAGGCAGTAGAAAGGGCTAAGGCAAAGGGGCTTAGAACTGTTAATGACCCACAGGCTCTTAGAGACGACCCCAAAAAATCTCATCATGTCATGGCTTTTGAAGGCAAGAAAGCAAAATACATCAAGTTTGGACAAAAGGGAGTTAAAACCAATCAAACTGCTGGACAACGCCGAGCATTCAAATCACGCCATGCAAAAAACATCAAGCGTGGAAAAATGTCTGCGGCTTATTGGGCTGATAAAGTAAAGTGGAGTCCGAGCAAGACTAAAGAGAAGAAGAACAAAAAATGGCGAAAGGGTTCGTAAAGCCCAAAGCAATTAAAAAGGCGAAACCATACATTTTGATTAGGGGGCTTTACCATGGCTGAAAAACGACGATTTTCATTCACGAATTTGTTCCGCCGAACAACTCCTAAACCTTACGATAGAAAGGTCTACAATGTGGGAATTCAAGAGCGTGAGCAGTCATACATGATGACGGCTCCCCTCGTTTACAGTGTTGTTCAACAATCTGTTATCGCAAGAACCTGTATTACACAATTGAAGCAAGAAGTTTTTCGCAGAGGGTATGTTTGGCAAAAGGCCTTTGAATCAAAATGTAAGACCTGTCAAAAAACACACAAAATGCCAGTGCAGGAGTGTTCAAGATGTGGTTCTACAGAACTTGAAAGGCCCGACCCTAAACAGTTGGAGTTTGCTGAAAGATTCATTGAAGGGTATGTGAATAGTTCGGAACAAAAATTTATTGATGTTTTTAAGGAATTAGAAGATGACCTAAATATTATGGATGATGCCTACATTGTTCTTGTTAAGGAATATTATTTAGATGGTAATGGTAAAATTCGTATGCATCGTATTAAGGAAATATACAGAGGCGACCCCGTGACAATGAATATTTATGCTGATGAAGTAGGTGTCCGTGGAACAAGAGGATTCACTTGTATCAACCATAGAAACCATATGGCTCCCGAACCACACGAAAACTGTCAAGAATGTGGAGGACCTGTTTACCCAGTGCATTATGTTAATCGTGCAAATGGAGAAGAGCAGTATTTTATTGAAGGCGAGGTTCTTCATTTCAGTAAATACAGTCCCAGTAGACTTTATGGGCAGTCGCCAGTCCTTACTTTATTCAACAACATTATGACTCTCATCGCTATGGAAAATTATGTCAATTCCTCTTACACCAAGAGCCGTATGCCAAGAGGACTACTTGCTGTTCAAACAAGAAATATGGATTCTATGGCGGCTTTTTGGCGAGGAGTTAAAGAAAAGATGGAACAAGACCCCCACTACATTCCTGTTATGGGTATTGAAGCCGAGAACGGAAAGGGTTCTGTTGAATGGATTAAATTCATGGACAGTCTAAAAGAAATGGAATATGTTGCTGTCAAAGATGACTTACGAGACCGTATTTCAGCCTTTTATGGAGTAAGTAAAGTTTTCATGGCTGACAATACTACAAGCGGTGGTTTGAATAACGAAGGTATGCAAATTCTTGTCACTAACAGGGCCGTTCAAATGGCACAAAATGTCTACAACAATTATGTATTCCCGTTCCTTGTAAAGCAATTTGGCATTACAGATTGGATTCTTGAACTTCCTCCAAGCGAAGAAGAAGATGAGATAGCAGTTCTTCGCAAGAGAGAATTAGAAGTCAATATTGCTGCTTCTACTAAAAATTTAGGATTTGATGTGGACATGGATGAGGACGGCCAATTCACTTTCACAAAACCGGAACCTAAAGAAACTCCGCAAGGAGAAGAGGGTGAGCCGGTAGAAACGAATCCTATGGCTGGTTCTAGTGTAGACCAAAGAGAATTAGCAGAAGCACAAATGGCTATGTTGGAAGGAGGGGGTTCTAAACCCCAAGAGAACCCTCCAGCCACAAGGAATAAAGCAAGGAATAGCGTAGGGCCGGACAAGCGGCTTACAGGACTACCACAGGAAGCCGGAAATCAAAATGTGGATAGAAGAAGTGAAAGGAGAGTTGGTTAATGAACTGGAAACTAATTTTGAAAAGTGCAAAACCTCGGTGGTCTGCTTTTTTTTCCGAAAACGATATTACCGAATTCATTAAAAATGCAAAAAAGAAATCAGACGAGGATTTTGAGACCCACGGTTTTTATATGGACCAATTTTATGCACTAAGCGACAAATACAATATTCCTAGAAATTCTGCCCAGTTTATATTGCGGAGCCACAATAAGGACAACTATTACAATATTAAGCCAATCACAAGTGTTGAATCTTATAATTCTGAAAATAGAAAAGTAATTGAACGCAAACAAAAGGAAAAAATGAAGGAAAGAGCAAATCGTCCACCCCGAAGAAAAGGTCAAAAGAGGAGGTCTCGTAGATGACTGATACAGCAAGAAAAGAAAAACAATTAGTAAAGGAATTAGCAAAAATCCGTTCGCAAAGAGCGGCGGAAGATAGAGTAGTAAAGAAAAATAGAGATTTTTCGTTGGGAGGATTACCGCCCGACACGACTCACACAGCAAAAAGGGGTTCTGCGGATACTCCCGATGTTGTTCAACTTCCTGTTAAGAGAAGGCCTAGAACAGAAAACAAATGGTGAGTGTTGTGATTTTGGAGAAAGCCCAAAGACAACCTAGGAAAATTCCTAGACTTTCTCCCGAAGCGAAGCAATCCATCATTGACTCTACAGAGAAAAATATTGAGACATTAGAGACAGCACAAAAAATAATGGCTAGTGCTATCAAGGAAGCCCAAGAACAAATCAAAAATGCAATTAGAGAAGAGAAGGAAAAAAACACTCAAGAAGAGGAAGAAGATAAAAAAACCGATTCTGTTAAAGTGTTGGGTTCTTACATTGATTTGGATGTTAAGGCTTCGGAAATCAAAGATGAAGCCGAAGAATATGTTGTAAACAGTTTACCTAGAAGGGCTAGAGAATTGATTAAACCAATGATGTTTTCTACGGAATGGGTCAGTGAAACAGGTCAATTTGGGGACAAGTATTCCTACCGTAAAGAGATTAAAACAGGTTCTCTTATTCAAACCGTTAAAGAAGCGATAAAGCAAGAAAAGCAAGACTTAGCAAGATACAAGACGGCAGAAGAATCCGAAGCAGAGGAAATTGAGGAGCAAGTTGAGGAGTTGGATAAGGATAAACCGAGAGAAGAAAACCTCAACGCTTTCATCAACGAAGAAATAGCGGGTATAGACCCCGAAACAGGAAAGCCCATACCTAAACAGTTTAAATTTGATTATGTCAAACTATTGGAAGCCTTGAAATCGGCTTTAATTGTAGATGATTTAAAGAATTTACTAGAGGCAGGGGGAACAATTACCAATGAGCAACTTGAAGAAGTGCAAATGGTATCTCAAGAATTAGAAGAGTCAGTTGCTCTCACTACTAACATTCTTTCTCGTATGGGGGTGAGAGATGTGGACGGTATTCGTAATTTAACCAAGGCATTGATTTCCGTTTCAAGAACCATGAAAAAAGATAAGAGAGAAGGAGTGGACTTCATAGAGAGTCAAATTAGCGCCCTACAAGAAAGACTACAAGGTTTTGAAGAACCGGAGGGACATAAAATTACTCCTAAAACACTCAAAATGCTTAAACAAATAAAGAGCATGTTGGAGAATCTAGACAAAACGAAGGGAGAAGATTTAGAAATCCTTGAAGTTTTAGGCAAAGGAAACATCGCTAAAAATAATTTTTCTTTCCTAAAAAAGGTCAAGGCGAATGCCGAAAGTGCATTCTATAACCATGTTCCATCGGGTAAAAATTTCTTTATGCCGCTTATTGAACAACCTACGAAAAATAAAGGTAATCGTTATTTTGAACCGAAAAGGTCGGGTAAACGAATGGAAGCCTATAGAGAATTGGAAAAATTGGGACGAGACATTCACAGTTTGCTCAATAAAGAAGATGAAGGAAAAGCCCTCATTGAATTATTACGGGATGTTTATCGTTCTATGACGGGGCAGATTCTAGATATAGGGGCCGAAAAAGACCTCAAAAGAAAATTTAAGGACGAGAGAAGGAGAAGGATGGCCTTAATTAGAGATTCACAAGAAGATACTTCGGAAGAATTTGACGAGGAAGAAATTGCTGATGTAAGAGAGAGACGAAAGGAAATCAAAGAGCGTGAAGAAGAATACATGAAAGAACGGGCTCAAAAGATAGCAGAAAGAAAAGCCAAAGAGGAAGCCGAAAGAAAAGCCAAAGAGGAGGACGAATGATATGTGGGAATTAGTATTGAAGGAAGATAAGATAAAAAAAGAGAATAGCCCTATTCTTGAATCATTGGATGAAAAGAAAAGAAAGCGAGTCAAGAAAACGCTACAGACGGCTGAACCTACCGAATATTTCGGTCAAGACTTCACCCAACTAGGCGAATTAATTGACATGCTTAAAGAATTACAATTCATCAAATCCGATGAAAAAATGGTTAAGAGATTCAAATCCATAGATGAAAGGAACATTGATATGTTGGCCCTATCTAGCAAACTCCGTAAGGAGTACGAATTGCTTTACAGACAACTTCGTGAAATCGTTTATCCAAAGAGAAAGGGGGATTTGAGAGATGAGTGAAACCGAAGAAGAAATGTTGGGAGTTTTGAAAGCCCTTGTAGAAAGAATTCAATCCCTTGAAAAAACAGTGTATCATCAAGATAACCTTTTGATGAAATCCGGATTCGTTGTTGCCAATTCACCTACGCCTTCCATGACCAACTCCACTCTACCCGCAGGGGATATGATTCACAAGATGTCGTGGGACGACATAGAAAAATTCGTTAATGGACGGTGAAAAGAATGCCCGAAAAAATGACCAAGGAAGAAGCAGTTCTAGCACATACAATAGACCAATTGAGGGTAGTAAAGGAATTAATCAAGAAAGAAAAGAATCTTCGGGAAGCCGAAGAGACAAGAGAGAGAACCGCATACGATTCTTTAGGAGAAGAGGTCAAGGTTAAGCGACCCAAGAAAGCCGGTGAAAAGGATACTACCAAAATTGAGAACAATACAGGGACTCATTCGGGATACGGTTTAGCCGGTCAAGAATCTCATTTTAAAAAATCTAGTCCTCAAAAGCCGACTTCTTATCAAGAGATGGCTGAAATGGCGCAAAAGCGAATTCAGCAAGGCGATAAGAGTAAGATGTTGGAGAGAATTAGATTGTTAGCAAACAATAAGGCTAAAACCGATGCTCCGTTCAACGATGCTGGGATTAAAGAAATTATTGAAACTGCCGCCCGAAGCATGAGTATTGAAGATGCTTTCGGCTTAAGCGGAAACAGAATGTAGGTGGCTAAATGCCCTCCACAGGCCTCATGTTTGGAAAGGTGAAAGCGCCTGTTTCCGACGAAATTCTTGCTCTTTTTGAAAAGACAAGAGTAGCCTATCTTTCGGCTAGAGAGGACAAAAAAGAATACGGTGGTCGTTGGAGAAACACCCTTGAAGAAATCAAAGAGGCTTTTGATGCAATCTCTCCTCTCGGAGAAGAAATCAAGCGTTTCCTAGATGAGAAACATATTGAAGATAATAATGCAAAAGACCCCGAAAGTAACACGGCTAGAATTATCTATGAAGGGATTAAGGATATGAGATTTGAGTCGGAAGAAGTTTCCGACCCATTCGCTGAGACTTTCAAAGGGGATGTCTTAGAGGCTCTACTTACAGATATCGGAACAATGGTGAAATTTATTCACTACGCTATTCGCTCTAACGATAAAGCCCTTCCTGCAAAATACTACGCTTCTAAAGATTTGAAAGAAGATGGTATTACAGATGGTTTGGAAGGCATGGACTTGGAAGTAGATGATGTCCCCCTATACATCATTGAACATTATGGGGACGGTAAGGACTCTAAGAAAGTAGAAGCGCAGTTCAAAAGAGCCAATGATATTCTAGAAGATATCATGCTTGACAATTCTTCCGAAGATAAATTAGAAGAATTACAGGAAGTTGATTTGGAAAAGGCTGAAAAGTCTGAAGAAGAAAAAGCGATTACACAATTTATCGCCCCCAACAAACCGATGTATCGTATCTTTGACATTGAGGACATGAATGAGTTGAAGGGTTTTAGCGGAGAGTATGTTGTCCAAGAAAAGTATGACGGTATGAGAATACAACTACATAAAATAGATAATAAGGTCAAAGTCTTTTCCTATAATGAAAAGGATATTACAGAAAAGTGTAAGGAACAAGTTGAGGAATTAAAGAAGAAGTCTTATGGTGATTGTATTCTTGATGCAGAATTGATTTTGTTTGATGGAGATAAAGCCCTGCATAGAGCAGATACTATAGCCCATGTGTTCAAGAATAAATACCAAGATATGGAATTGAAGGCTCATGTGTTTGACATCATGCGCCACGAATCTAGGGATATGACAGAAGAACCTTTGAGGGACAGAATTAATCTCCTCTTCAATAATTACTCTGCTAAATCATCCGGCCATCTTTTCTTCCCATCTAAGAAAGACACGAGAATTGCAGACTCGCTAAAAGACATTGACGAGTATGCTAAGGAAATCATGGCTATGCCTACAGCAGAAGGTGTGGTCATTAAGGACATTGAATCTACTTACTTTATTGGAACGAAGAAGAATCCTAAGTGGGTTAAGTGGAAAAAATTTGTGGACTTAGATATGCTCGTTCTAGATAAGAAGTCTACAAAATCAGGACTCTATTCCTACACTTTAGGGGCTGGACCTGTAGATGAAAAGGAAGAAGGGAAGTTTATCGTAGAAATGGATGGCAGAAAATACATGAATGTAGGTAAGGCTCTCAACACGAAGATTAAGGTTGATGTTGGGGAAATCATCCGTGTTAAGGTTGATGAAGTTAAGGAAGATAACGGAAGATATTCCCTCTATTCTGCAAAAGTTATTGAGGTTCCCGAAGCAATTCTTCCCGATAAGATAGTGACTCTACAAATGCTATCAAACGATTCAAAGCCGAGTGTGAAATACAAGGCTCTGTCCCTAGAGAAAGGAATTACAATTACCGATGGCATTCATGGTGAAGCCACTATTATCGCTAAGAGTATGGACGGATTCGTTCTTTACGGTTTCAAAGAAAACAATCTCATGGCTAAGAATGCTCTCAATGATTTGGATATGTGGAAAGAAGAAGCGAGTAATGCTCTAAAAACTTACCAATCTAAAATCCGAGCCGCTACAATTAGATTCGTCAAAGACAACTCCGAAAGAGGAAAAGAAACTAAAGTCAAGGAATTACAAGAATACCTTATGCGGAATTATTCAAAGGAGTTTGATAACCTCTTTGAAGATAGACAGGCTTTCAGTAATTTCTTGAACGCAAGCGAATACATTAATGTAGCCAACAATGAGATTACCATTGATGATTCAGTCTTACAAAAGAGCCAAGCGCAATTCAAGGTTTATCTCCGTAAAGATGGAAACCTCAACTTCTCTGTAAACTACAAAAATGAATTGTTAATGTGGACAATTGATTTACAAACGGATGATGACATTTTCGCTCTCTTTGGTAAAGCAGTAAAATATCCTGCCGAGATATCGGAGCAACAGGATACTCATCAATTAATTGATGAGGGTGATGTTACTATCGGCGCACAACGGCATGGATACCATGAATACATCTTAAACGGTAATAAATTTGAAACCAAGTTGCATTTCCGTGTAGTAGACTACAAAGAAAAGAAAGTTTGGATTGCATTTACAGGATATGAACAAAAACCAGTAGACAAAGATGCTGATGACGGGCTATGGAATATTTATGAGGATAAATACAAAACGCTCAAATTAGTAGAAAATACGGATACGGTTAAATAGTCAATTAGACAACGAGGGGTTGGGAAGAATGTCTTCTATCATCAAGGCGGAACTTAAACAGGAGTTTGAAATTCTAAAATCTGACGAATTGATGATTGGTGGATATGCTTCTATTGAAATGGTGGACAAACAAAACGACCTTATCACACTCAAAGCACTGAACGAGGCAGTAAAAAAATACATGGAAAATCCCAAGTATAGAAATGTTATGACAAACCATTCAAATGTCCAAGTCGGTGAAGTAGTAGAAAGTTATAGAGACAACAAAGGGAGACTATTCAAGACAGAAGTAGATGATGTCGGTTTTTTTGTAGTAATAAAATTACGAGACGATATAGAAAAAGCCAAAGAAATAGGAAGAGGAATTCGCAAGGGAACACTGAGGAGTTTTAGCATTGGAGGGCAAGCACTACAAAAAGTGAAAAAGCGTAATGAAGAGTTGGGCGAATACAACGAAATTAGCAAACTTGAATTACACGAAGTAACCATCTGTGAGAAAGGAATCAATCCCGAAGCGAAATTTGACATACTCAAACAAGAGGTGAACAATATGAACAAACTGGAAAAAGCATTGGCAGAGTTGGACACGCTTCTAGAAGAAGTGAACACTCTCCGTAAAGAAGAAGAAAAACCCGCTATGGAAAACATGGACGGAGAAGAAATGATGGATACAGAAGAAATGATGGGTGGCGGAGAATACCAAGACGCAGAGATGAAGGCAAAGCCTACTCTTGACGGTGGCTCAGTTGAGCAAGGTGAACCTGCTGACCAAATCGTTGTTAGCGGTGGCCGACCTGTTGGGCAATCCCAAGCGGCATCAGAAGGAAAGGTTTCAAAGGCCTTTGGAAACGATGAGTTTTCAACGCTAAATCTCTCTCCTGAAAACATTGAGAAGGCTTACGCTCAATTCCGAGCAGAGCAACTTGAGAAGTTGGCTTTTGACAACCTCCAAGATACCTTTGCTAAGAGATTTGAAACGGAAGTTTCTACTCGCAATGATATGGTAGCAAAGTCCGAGTATGATGCTCAGTCCGAAATCGCTACTCTTCAAGACCAATTCAGCCAACTCCGAAAGTCTTTGGAGACTGGTACAGAACAAATTCGCAAGGCTAACGAAGCCGCTCAAGAAGTTAAGGCTCTCTCCTTAGAGGAAGTCGGAGACATGTCTTGGAGCGACATTCATAAGATGGTCGGCGGAAACATTTGAGGTGAAAAAAATGGGATACATTAACACAATTAGAGACTTAGAAGCAGCAACTTATGGACTACCAAACTTTGGCGGAAACTCCTTGCTTAAGCAAGCGGGTGTCGTGCAGGGCCTACATACTGGCCACGATATCGCTGATGCAGGAGCCAGTGGTGTTTCTGCTATTGGCGATACAACCGGACTTTACAATGTTCTATTCGGACAGAAAGTTTGGTCTATGCTTAACCGTGAAGTAAACGCATTGGCTATGTTGTCAAAGCGACCTTACACCGCTAGCGGTTGGAGAATTCTTAAGAGCCGACCCTTTGGTGGTAGCGGTTCTACTTTGACCCTACAAAGCGATGGTAGTGGCGGCGGTATTGGTGCCGACGACCCACAAGCCGATGAAATCGGTGGTGTTCCGGAGAACGCTGGACTATCTACTGCGGCTGACGGCCTTAGCAGTATGGCTCCAACCTACGCTCAACTCTTTATGAGCCCTAAAACGGTTGCTCATCAATTTGACATCTCCGAATTGGCTATGGAAATGGCACAAATTGACGATGGATTGGGAGACATTCGTGCTATTATCCGTGAAGATATGGGTAAGGCTCACGCAGAAGCACAAAACAAGATGCTCGTTATGCCTGTTGAATTCTACGGTGAAGTTTCGGCTCTTGGAGACATTGAGCGAAACTACACTTCGTTGTTGAAGATTGTTTCAAGCAACGCAGAATTGGCCGCACTTGACGGCGGTGTTCTTGCTACTGACACTCTTAGCGCATCTAATGGACTTGGTAAAATCTTCGGAGATAATCGAAACTCTGCCTCTTTCCTTGATGCAGAAGTGGACTTTGGTGCTTCTTACGCCGCATCTTCTGTCCGACCATTGACCTTGACTCTGCTCAACGATATGATTCGCAGACT
>Ga0208792_1000091_pt1 | contig 38074 bp, 72 predicted proteins | sample 14_taG_FD_184087 | JGI IMG/M metagenome (GOLD analysis project Ga0208792, IMG submission 184087) | Marine viral communities from the Subarctic Pacific Ocean - 14_ETSP_OMZ_AT15311 metaG (SPAdes) (version 2) | ecosystem: Environmental > Aquatic > Marine > Oceanic | place: Pacific Ocean | collected...
TAAGATCCCGTAGAAACCCAGCCATTATGATTACTAGTTGTTTGAGATTGTACAGATGAATTTCTAAATACATAACTCATTCCACTTGAAGATGTACCAACTTCTTCACCATTAACAACTGCTTTAGTAAACTTTAGTTGTCTACGAACACCATTTAATAATTTTTCATCTGAATAGCTAAGAAACTTATCAAGGTCTTCCATTATTTTTACAGGCCTATATTTGTAAGAAATATATGTACCTGTACCCCTTATATTTGCTCCACTTACATACGGGTCATTTGTAGCTCCACCAGAATTAAAAGACATACCAGACCAATCTTGTCTAGTATCTAATAATCTTTGTACATTATTATTTGCGCTAGAAGTATAGTTGTGGGTAGTATTTTCCCCCCACAATTCACTCCTTCCTTGTACGCCCTCGTTGTTTGTTACGCTAGGATCAGCAGAAATACCAATGTGTTCGCCTGACTCGTCTTGATACCAATTTAAACCACCCATATCCATTTCTACAGGATATATTACTTTTAAATCAAACCCAGAACCATAAGAGAGAGGGAGGCCGCCAAAAGTAGCGTCAGGAGTATCAAGAGTATATCCGTATTGTTCCATAGCTCCAGCAGCCCAAGTCGCGTTACTTCCATCAGTATCGCTTTTATTTAAGTTATGCGGCACATACCCAACACCAACCTTGTTTTTCATATCAGTAGGTGTGTTCGAATCATTTTTATACCTCATAATAGGATTTAACAACCCTTGAGTCATTACCATTCTATCGTTTTCCAGCATTTCTACTTTAACTATTTTATAGCCAGATATTTGGTTTTTTATAGAATCTGGAAATCTAACTTCGACTCTAGGTATTAAAGCGTGAGCCCAAGTTTTATTATAATCTTTACCTCGAGATGTTACTGGTTGCCAACCTTTATTTAATTTATTTGTCAAGTAATTGACATTAGTATCTTCTGTAAAATTAATTTCTGTGTCATCTGCAGCTGAGTTAAGAACTAAATTGTTAGGATCCATTGCGTCTGGCATTTTTATATCACCAATATGATGTACAAAACCAGGAACACCCTTTAGGTCAAAACAAACTATACCAAACCTGTAACACTCACCTCTTTTAAACCCTCTAAATTCATTATCCCATAAAGGATTAGAAGGTCCTGGTTTTCCTCCACCATATGCATTGTCATTATACTCTGATCCTACACGATAAGGCCTTGACTTGTGATTAACATAATAAGAAGGATTTTGACCATTAAGCCATCCTGACATTCCAGTGTCAACGGTTCCGCCAACTGTCATAGACCACCTATCGTCTATAACATAACTTTTATGTGTAAACGTAATCCTATAGCCGTCACCTCCAGCACTATAACCTGGGGTCTCAGCGCCTAAAACAAATTTAGGTTGACCTTGACTGGTATTATCTGAGTTAAAATTTTTATTTATAAACTTAAGAACGTTTTTGTCTGCAGCATCATTAGAAATGCTATAACTATTATTTGATCCGCTACCATTATAATGCCTGTGCGGATTATGAACATCTGCGTGAGTAAAAGAGTTCCAAGAACCATTTGCATATACCCATTGGTAAGATTTAACCCTATAAGAACTAAGATCTAAATCCATCAAAGAGCTTGTTAGATTTCCAGCATAAAGTTTATTATCTTTTTGCGCTAAAGTTTTACAAGAATCCCAAGTTAAATTACTTATTAAAACATCTGCAATACCACCAGAAATAAGTGTTTCTGTTTCAAATCCACTATGAATAAAACTGTATGAAGTTCCATCTAAATCTCCCTGCTCAATTAATGAAACTGTATTTGAATTATTTGTAACGTAATGTATAGCTGCAACCTCTATTATCTCATATTCAGTAGGTATATCTGTTATATTTACAGTTATTGTTGATGTAGAAAAATTAGATGAAGTGTCGCCTTCAATAAATAAAGAGTCCATACTACTTAAGTCTCCTTGTACAATATTTATGGGAGAACTTATTGAAGACCAATCTGACCAATTTGCTTGATTCTTAGAAGCTAATCTATATACATAACTATAAGATCCGCATAATAACTTTCCTCCAGTATCGCTATAATTACCAATAGAAGCTTGTGCTCCTACCTCTGGTTTAAACGCTGTAAAATCAGTAACATCATTTGATGATATATTTTCTTTTACATTTATTGATTTTAAACTGGTTATGCCGTCTGTACAGTAAACCCTATGAACTGTATCCGTCTCTACAGCAGATTCCATCTCTATTTCACCAGCGTCATCACTAAACAAACCAGCTCCACTCCAAAGACGGGAATCTAAACTACCATCTATAACTAAATCACCCTGGTGGTCTATTGTATATTTTCTTATTTTCCAGGTTTTACCTGATGATACTAGCTTTCCTTCTATGGTTATTACATAATCATCAACAACTACAGCACCATGTATTACATACCTATTTGTACCAGTATAATAAACACCGTCAGAATGTGTATTTAAATTCCATTCAAGCTTAGGTCCTTTAATGTTTTCTAATGAGTATGAATTGTCACCATTAGTTATTACCCTAATATTTAAGCCTGTAAAATATGTGTCTTTTGGTTGGTACCCTGGATCTAAATCCGTAACCATTCCACCGCCAAAAGTATTAGGTTTAGACTGCTCCGCCATCTTCTCTTTCTGGTATTAAGGTGTTCCAATATTTTGCTATGTTTCTCATCTCTGCCTCAGAAGGTAAATTATCATTACCTCTTGCTTGCGCGCATAACCAGTACCATCGCTTTTCTAAGTCTTGGACTATATATCTAGCAATTTTACCATTATAGTATTCTATAGATTTATGTCTCCACATTATATATTGAGCAACAGCATCTTCGTGTCCCTGCTTGATAGTTGGAAAACCATCAGCATCTGTTGTTAAGGCTTTATATGAAATATAAGCTGTCCCGCTAGATATATTAACAAAGTGTATATAACTACCAACTATCCAGTATTTAGAACCTGACGCATCACCTTTAAAAGTCTTTTGCGTAGGCTCCATTAAGACATCATTATCACCCTTAACGTCTACTAGCTTTACTAAATCTGTTGGCAATAAAGCCTTGTTAGCAGAAACAGCTAGCGTAGCTTCTTTATCTTTAAAGGTGCTAAAGCTTCCAATTTTTTGTTCAGCCTCAAAAGCCCATTCTATGAATGACTCTAAATGCTCTGAAGGATTGTTAAGCCCTAGATTACGAGCTACATTTCCAATTATTCTTTTAACGCTAATTTGCATTATATGTATCTTTTAATAGTTCTCTAACTTTTTTTGCTGGATACAGTTTGCATTTATGCAAGCTCTTACCACCTTTAGCCCAGCTTATTTTGTAGTAATAATTATCTAGTATAGGAACCTTATATCTAACAGGTTCACCTTTTAGCTTAGACTCTACAACATCTTTTCGTATATGGAAAGCTCTAGTATGCTCTTTCTTTTCTACATACAAAAATCCTAAATTCAAAGGTAAGAAAATTCTCTGTTTTCTTATTATTAAATCCCTAACTAGGATTTCAAAAAATTTAGTGACTATTTTAAAATACAAAGAGTAAGGTATAGATTTAGTCTTTTTCCTGCCAGACGCTTCTACTCTTACTCTTTTAGATATTTTATTGTAAATATCTTTATATGTTATATACATTATTGCTTACCTGTTTGTACCTCTCTATCTCCTTCCACCTCATTATTAATTAAATCTCCAGGAGTCTTAAGAGTAATATTAAGTTCTACTTCAGCAACCATTTTAATTAATGGAGTAACCAACTGAGAAGGTAAAGGGTATTCAGCATCATCGCTAGTCCATGTAGACAAAGATGTAGGATCTTCTAACACCCCAACTATCTTAACAGACTCACCACTACCAGAGCCATAAAAATAAAGCTTAGTTCCTTCCTCTAAAAAAAACTTAGATATACCTGATGTAAATCTACTTTGCTCTTGATAAGTTATTTTATCACGCGTTGTTCTAGCAAACATCATATTACCATCTACTGATGTAACGCTAGTTATTGCTCTTGTGTTTCCAAAAGAAGCTACTCTTGGTAATATTAAAGCTTGACCTTCATCTGGCACAGTAAAATTCCCTAAGTTCTGTGTAGCGCCTGTAGGTATATCTTTACCATTATTAGTGTATGACTCTAAGATATTCATCCTATGATAGTTTACCCAAGCTTTAATTTGACGAGTACTAAGTTTGTTGTCGTCAGTTGAATAACCACCTTCGGCTAAATTTTTAATGTTGTAAACAATTTCGTTTAAAGTCATATTCTATTTTTTAAAAGAATGGGGGTAGATTACTCTACCACCCAATCTAACGCAGGAAAAAAGAGAGTCATCAACGCTTGTCAGCGGTCAACTCATTTATTTGAAGCTGATACCGTGGATCTTCCAACGATAACATCATCTTTCTAACTGCAATATTTACTATTTCCTCCGAAGAGTTTTCTGCATAATCACCCAAAGGGTAATCAACTGCTTCTCCATTGTATTGATAAGTTGTAGTTGTTCCATTAGTCATGTGAGGTGTTCGAATGTATTCAATTGCAATTTGATTACTATTACCCTGAACAACCAAATATCTACCTGCAGTTGCACCCCTGAAATAACCTACAGGATGAGATGAATCTGGTTTATGAAAAGGATCATTTTTTGCTGCGCCATACTCATTTTGGCTTATTATATTTATATTATAATCACCAATTTCAGTATAAGCCCTTACTAAATGATACAGATCAGTTGGTAAATTCCATCTCGTCCCTCCTTCTACTGCAACCCCATCACCCATTGGAGAAGTGGCACCACTAGATTTTAACACAGTCATAAGAGGCGCTAACTTATTCATAGACTCTGAATCTGACTCTAAAGTATTTATCAAACCTTTAGTGTACTCCATTACAGCTAAATCAAGAAACAGATTTTTTTCAGTTGCAGTGAAATATGCTGTACCTGTTTTATCTAACAAGTTATCTATGTGTGTTTGCGCCTGTGCGTATGTCATTTCTTAGCTTTTGCTTTTGTCTTTTTATTACCAGACATTTCTTTTCGCAATAACGCGTGAATGTCTTTATTATCTTTAAGCCACAATACTACTTGGTCTTCTGTTAGACCTATAGTTTCAGTGTTGTACTTATAAGTTCCATTTACAAAGTTAATCTTTTTTGCGTCAATAGCAGTCTCAATAAACACTCTATAATCCTTGTCTCTATCATTTATTATTTTAGAAAATCTATTAGGATCATCATTAGCTAATTTAATAACTTGAGCTTTAACAAATTCAATAGAGTTATCTTTAGTTCTAATACCTGTTAACTTACAAAAATCTAATATTTCTTTATCTGACATACCAACAGCAATTTGAATTGCTTCAGCTGATTCAACCATTTTTTCTGTTTGAACCAGTTGTTTTTCATAGGTGTCTTCAAAAATTAATTGATTAGTTATATTAGGATAACCTTTTAACCAATCATGACATTTTTTGTCAAACTCATCATTAAGATCAAAAACTATTGCTGGCTGTCTAAGAATAAAATCTTCTACTTCACCATTTATATTTACAAAGTCTTTATACCTTCCTCTGTCTTTAGGGTCTTTATATCTAGAACCTAAATTTAAATAACAAAACCTTTTAGGTTTTCTTGCTCTTACAATTACTGCGTGTTTCATTTTTCTCTTTTTTTAAATTACTTATTTGCGTTCTAAAGGGAGAGATTTCTCTCTCCTCTTATAGTATATAATCTATTATGCTCCAGATAAAACTCCGCAAGATAATGGATTACGAACAATGACAGCTGATTCAGACATAATCTGACATTCAAATTGATCGTCACCGTTAGCAGCAAGCATTGAATTTTGGTCGTAAGGGTTAACCATACCAGGAATATATTTCTTGATATAGTTACGGTTATGACCATCGTACCCTTTAGCAACTAATTGGATGTTAGGTACACCATCTACAGACGAAAAGTCTAAGAATACCATAGTACCTGACATTGTACCAGTACCAGAGCTTGTGTACTCACCTTTAGAAGCATTTCCAAAAGCATTAACATCATCAAATACAGGGCAGTAAGCAACAGTCATTTTGTTACCCAACACATTGTAAGAAACATAGTTAACACCTAAAGATACATCAGATCCAGACTTCATAGACTGCATAGATCCACCAGTAGCAGCAGTTTCACCTACAGAGATGTCTTTCATAGCTTTGTGGAATTGGTATCTACCTTCAGTACCAGTAAATACTACCCACTCGTTTCCTTCAGGAGACTTAGCGTTACGAGAGAGCTCTGCAATAAATTGAGCAAGCTTATCTTCAGTTAAACCAGTACTAACAGTATAAGTATCTTTATTAGCACCATCAATTTGAGCTAAAATACCGTCACCCATTAAGTTACCACCACCAGAAGCAACAGCACCAGATTGACCAGGGAATCCATCAGCATCAGCAGCAGCCATGTTTGTTTCACCAAACCATCGTTGCATTTCTAACTGATACATAAACTCATCAGTAAACAATTTCTCTGCAGTAAAGTACCACAATTTAGATCCATTGTTTTCAATCCAAGTAACATCAGTTAACGCAGAACCAGAAATAGATAATTTACGTCTGTTAAGAGTTAACCAGTTCTTGTGAGTTTCTGGGTATGTAGTGTGTTCAGAAACGTGAGCACCTTTTGACGCTTCACCGAAAGCAGAACCAATACGAGCTACAGCAGCAGCAGCAGCAACAGCTTTACAGCCAGTTGGCCAATAAACTTTATAAGTATAACCTGTTGCGCTTGTAGCAGTAGAAAGTACACTAGCAGAAGGCTTTAAAACTCCAGCAGCATCATCAGTAGCGTCTACAGACTGAGTACCGATAATTTGACCTACATCTGATCCTACACGAATTACATCATGTAAAGAAAGGTAAGTATTGTCTACTGTAATTACGCCTGTAGCTGCATCAGGATAGTTAGAAGTTTCACCAACGTTATGACTAGCTGGAGTCACAACTGGTTGACTTGAACGACCTAAAACTTTCCACTCGAAAGATTTATCACCTAAAATTTTTACGTTAGCATAACGACCTGTTCTTTCTAATAGGTATGTCAATGCGTAACGAGGGTATTGCTGAATTAAAGTACTTGAAATTTCAGGGTGCTTTAACATAGCATCTACCAAGGAGTTCGACATCTGAGTGTCTTGTCCAAAAGTTGCATTTGTTGTTTTCATTTCTTTTTACAATTTAGAAATATTAATAATTATTTAAAAATTGCATTTACTTCTTTATTCTTTTAAAACGTAACCTTGACAGCATTAAAATTATTCTCCCATAAATGCTGAAGCATCGAACCCAGTACCTGTATTTCTTTTAGGTTTACTGTTTCCTCTACCTCCTCTGTTTGAAAGGTTGTCTAAGACACTACCCTTTCCGTCTTCGAAGCCTTGCGACCTCAACATTTTCTGTATTTGTTTTCTGTTCTTCCAAAGAAAAGCAGCCTCCGCAACATTGGCATGAGTCTTATAAATGTCTTCGTTGAAATTCCCAGTTGTTATATATTTATACAGATCTTTTCTTTGTTCTACTGTTACCTTGCCTCCAAGGTAATTCTTAAATCCTTTTAACTCAGTTTGCAAATCTTTTCTTGCTTGCTCTTGAGCTTGGGCTTTTTCTTGCGTTTCAGTTTCTTGCTTATTCTGAATAGAAGTCTTTTCAGTTCGAATAGCATTTCTTAATTGCTTTCTAATTTTAAGAGCTTCATGCTTTAGCATTCCAGAATCTTCCATTCTATCTAAAGACTCATCTACGTCATACTCATCCATACCTGTAGCTTTCATGTCAGCCGACAACAGTTCTCTGTCTGTTAGTTTAAGGTATCCTTCGTACTTTTCTGTAGTATCATTGCTAGCTTCAGGTTCGTTCTTAGAACTTAAAGCTTTAACAATATCTTCTTTAGACGCTCCTTCTATTCCAAGTTGTTCTGCTACTGCATCCCAATTAACCTCATTGGTTTCTGTAGTTTTTTCTTCAGTTTCTTCTTTAGCTTCTGGCTTATCTTCAAAATCCCAGTCATCTTCTACTTCCTCTACTTCAGCTTTAGTTTCTTCTTCAGTTTCTTCTACTCCCCAATCAAAATCTGAATCATCATCTTCTTCAACTTCTTGAGTCGCCTCTTCTGTTGTTTCAGTTTCTGCTTCAGTTTCATCTACTAGAGCTGTAGGCTCTTCTTTAGTAGATTCTTGCTCATCAACTTGACCTACTTGTTCTACTAAGTTGTCAAGCCCAGCAAAGGCTTCAGGATTAAATTCCTTTACTTCTTCGCTTAATGTCTCTTTTTTTTCCATTGTTTCTTCCATTTTGCAATATTACGAATTTTTTTTTAATTCTTAATCTGTCCTTTAAGTTGACCTTCCATTTGATTCAGAGCAGCATCAGCTTTTCTTGTACCATACTGGTCATCAGAAAGTATTTCTGCTGTTTCTAATTTAGATTGATGTTGTATTTCGGCAACCTTAATTCTAGTATCATTATCAAGCTGATTCATTTCAACTTCTATTTGTAATTCACGCTCTTTAACTTCAGCTTCTGCTTGAGCTTGCTCTTGCATTGCTTGCTGCTGTTGAGCTTGCATTTCTTTTGCAGCTTCTAAACCTTTTTCTAATATATGCTCCGCCTCAGTTAAAGTATCAGATTTAAATATTCTTACAACATCTAACATATCTATTTGACCACCTTGAAGAGCGGATTGAGCTAATTGAGTTACAGCTTCTTTCATTCTTTCGTCTTTACCTCCATCACCTAAGAATACACCATAGTCATTTAAGGATACTTCTGGTAATATAGATATAAACTTATAAGTTCCATCACCAAATACTGTTGCAGTTTTTTTGCCTGTACTCCAACATATTTTCATAAGGTTAGCGCAACGCATTAATACATCTTGTTTAACCATGTCATGTGACCAAAACCAAGATCGAGTAATAGTTGCGGATTGTACAACAGCTCTTTGTTGATTGCCAACTTGCTCGTATTGCTCTACCTGACCTTCACGCTGTCTAGTAACACCAGAAACTTGACCAGCCATATCTTCCAGCATAACTTTTAAATTTATAAGTTGCTGTACAGAATTAGACAATGTAAAGTCTATTTGCTGGAATTGATTAAATGTTTGCGCCTGTAAACCCTCATCCTTAGAATTAATAGGTATAATACCATCATTTTTAATATGATACATTATATCCTGCATATTCATTCCAAGATTGGCTGGCATTTGAGCTACATCATAAACAACTGCTTTACCACCTGATCTAGCCATAGATAATTCTATGTGATACATAGTAATATTATAAAGCATTTGCACATTTTTAAGTAAGTCAACCATAGAAACAGGATTACCTGTTGTATGATTTCTTACTACACCAATATAACTTAAGTTAGCCGCACTAGGGTCATCTAAAGAACGTACTTGATTAGGAACTCGCTGACAATTAACCATAATCGAACCACCAATCTTTGTAGCCTGCCAAATGTCATCAACAACAACTTTACGAACTTTTTCACCTTTACGTTTTCTATATTTATCAGAAACCATCTTTCTAAACGGCTTCTCATTATCATGTTTGTTAGGGCTTAACTTATACTGTATCTTTCTTAAAGATCTCCATTCAGCATGAACAACTTTTACCCTAAGTTCACCCGACTCACCTCTAGCATACCAATTTCTATATTCAGAATGCTGATCTATTTTGTTTTGCTGAGACATAGATTCTATAAGACGTATTTGCTTATCATCTAACTGCTCGCCAAACTCATCTATAATATCACTGGGTGATAACCACCTTTCTTCTGTTACCCAGTTAGCCTCACCTAAATCGTCAGTCTCACTAGTCAAGTCATAACAGAGTGACCTTGGGTCTACACGCCTAACCTGTGGGTCGCCATCCTTAATTTCCACGCGATAGCACTCCTTACCAGTTATTAGTAGATCCCTAAAGCCCTCCTTGAATTTGTTTTTAATCTTATATTTATTAGTTAAAAACTCTAATCCATCTTGAACAGCTTCTTCTATAGACTCTCTGTAGTTGTACCTCATAAAGGTATCGATGTCATCTGGGATAGGAATTTCCTGCCCTTCATTTTTAACATCCATACCTAACTTCTTCATCTCCTCTTTAACCTCACCTAAAAGCTTATTCATGACCATAGTTACTTTCTGGTCTTCTTTTCTATTAATAGCTTCTTGGTTTATGGTTACGACTTTGGTATCTAAAGGTCTATGTAAATCTTCACCTAATAATAAATCTATTTTAGGTTGTACTATTGGGTAATTAACTAGTCGAGCTGGATAGTTATACCCATATTGCTCTGTAAGGTATTTATAATCATCTCGATTAAAGTCACCATTATATATGTCGTAATTTCTTACATCTTTTAATTGATACCTGTTCTCAGGACTATCTACATGACCAGTGTGATTAACAATTGCATCAAGCATATGTTCACACCACTTCTTATCTTTTTTAGAATCAGGTAGTAGTTGACTAGGAAAGTTCTTCATTATCTTGTGTGTTTAACAGGTATTCCATTATTATCGTATTTATAATATACAAATCCGCTTTCTTTTATAGATTCTTTTTCTCTATCTTTAACTTCAATTGCAAAGTTATCATTTTCGTGGATTAAACACAAACCAAATGCAATTGCTCTATCCGTGTTGCGTGAACCCCAATCACATAGCTCATCTAATAGGTCTATAAACCAGATTTCGTCTCCTCTTTCTTTTATGTAGTCATACATTAACGACTCCATATATGCTTTAACTTGCTTATTCATATGCACACCATAATTGTTTCTGGTTTTAGTACCAGGTGAATGTGCTGATCTAGGTTTAGTCTTGAGATACTTTTGAGCTCTATTTCTCAAAAAGTAGTCCAATATACCAATTTTTGTATATTCAACTAGCATTTTTGCATTATAATACACTGCAAGCTTTAAGCAACCCTCATAAAATTGATCTGCTGTTTCAGGTCTATCAGTATATTCAGCTATTGGTAATCTATAAGGTTGATTAGTGTCTGCTATTCTTCTAAATATAATTGCAGAACCCATTGATTCTGATGCCCCAGCCTCGTCTTGATCATACGAGTCAATACCACCAACATCTAATCCCTGAAGGTGAGGTTGTGGTTCGTGTAATATTTTATAAGGACCATGAGGGTGGGGCGTAAACTTAACTTCATTAGTTAATCCATTATCGTCTATTACCCAATCAAGACATCCAGTTGTAATGTGTTGTTCTGGATGCGCTAGTGTTTGCACCCTAGCCCTCTGCTGATTAAGCAATGCTATGTCAAACCTAGAACCTTTTGTTTTCAGGAAAGCTTCCTGTACAGTTAAGGGGTAGTTTTGTAAATGCAAATTGTATGCCTTACTATCCCCACCACCATCTAATATCTTTTGACGCTCTCCTTCTATATACTCATAAGCCTTTCTTTCATCATCAACTCCAGTCTTAGGGCTAAAGAATCCGTGTAATGCCCTTGATGCAGGAATAAACATCGGAATAAGATTAAATGCATCAGCATTATAATACATATCCATAAAGTCAGCAGATGCTGCATCAATATCACCACCAGTACCACCCACTACAGGTACTCCGTACTGCATTGCTCCATCCATGAAGCAAGCTTTCGATGACATGTATGCATTCTTCAGTCTCTTAAACTCCCCTGCCTCTTCAAATATCATTATAGATAAACGCTCACCTTTATACACCTCTGGATCATCCATTGTTCTACAGTGTATCACAGACTGATAGCCTCCTATCTCCCAACGCCCTTCAGCGTTCTTCTGCCTATACCCTGCCCGTAACACATCCTTAGTATCCTTTAACCACCCGTGCCGAAAATTCGGATGTTGATTCATCAACCCTTTTTTTGTTTTCTCAAAAAACGAGTTAGCTGTCACACCGAGTCCAGCCGCAATTCCTACTTCGGAATGCGGAAAGAAAGTAAATTCATGACCTACTAGTCCAGAGTTCATATAAGAGAACCCTTTATCTCTAGCTTTAATAACGATCATTCCTTTACCTTCCTTACGGCAAGTATCAAATAGCATAAAGTACTCCTTATCCATATCCCGATACCATGGATATATAAGAGATTTACGGTTTGAATCAGTACCATCATTCCCAAGAATCATGTAGTAATTCAGATACCAGTAATAATTACCAGGTATCCACTCCCCACCAGGGGGTTTATAACCGTGAATGCACCTATGCATCTCCTCTTCCCAATAATCTTGATAAGCAAGACTACTTACATCTAGATTGGGGTGCCCGTTATTGGGTATGGGCCTGTAATGTTGTACGTTGAATTTCTTAGGCATCCTTAAGTCTTACAGCTCTATCCTCTAAAAAGCTCAGAGTCTGTTCACCACTAATTGTTTTTCTTTCTCCTCTACGCTCAATGGCCTCTAAGAGAACAGTTCTTGTTCCCAACAGCTTCTCTATACCAATCATAACCTTCTGCAACTCCTCTGCAGTCTCCTGATCCAAGTGCCAATTATTAATTAATGTAGTATACTGGTCTATCTTTTTATTGAACGCCTCTAACTGATCGTCAAGAGGATCTCTCTGTAGTGCTCTATACTTATCTATACCTGCCTGCACTAAAGGATGTTTAATGTCAGCCCATTTGGGCTTCCCAAAGATGTCTGATATAATCTGCCGATAACGGTCTTTCTCATTTAGATACCTATAAGGTGAATCGTAGTCCTGACTCAAAGCTATAAACTTCATAGCCTTCTGCCCTAACTTCTTTTCCTTTAATATCTTTTGGAACTCTGGAACAGCTAATACACCGTTATCCTCATCCACTATGTCCTCTCCTTTCTTACTTATCTTTAATAGATACATTTATGCTCTCTCTAATTTATATATAAGCATAAAACTTCCTACGTCCATGCTACTAGAATAACCAACAGGTACCTCTACCTCTTCATAGTCATTTGTCTTCTCATTATAATATATATAGTTTAAAGTCTCCACTATCGGATCATTAAAATATATACCTCTTTCTAATATCTTCCAGTCATGATCTATCAACCAAACATCTATCTCATTGTCGATAGCTATACTTGGTGCGAAATCCGAAAAATCATCTGTTACATATACTAGTTCTAAGTCTCCCTGCTCATTTCTCTCTATATCCCCAAACGGAGTCTCTATAAAACTTTTCACGATGTCTTTTAGTTTTGGCATTAATACTTCTTTTTTGGCTTAGTCTTAGGCTTTGTCTTTGTCTTTGTCTTTGTTTTTGAATACCCCATTAGTATGTGAATTTAGGATTAGACTTACGAGCTTTGCACTTTTTACACTTGCAACCCTTTTTGCATTTCTTCATAATAGTATTGTTTCAGCAAATATAAAAAAATTTTTTTAGTTGTGAGGAAGTGATACCCTATGCTGTACACCCCGTGTGCTTCCCAAACTTTTAGGCTCCGCCACCTAACAATCAAAATTAATTAACTAAATTCATTTCAATCATGAACATTGTATCTAAAGAAACATTCGAACAGATCAAGGCAGGTGTAAAACTTGCAGGTAGAGTAACTAAGCACACTGCTAACCAAGCAGTACACACAGTGCAAAGAAAACCACAACACAAACAGATCGCAAAGCATGCGCGTCAAATGGAGTGGAGATGTGCAACTAAAGTAGCTAAAACAACTGCTAAAGTAACTGCAACATGTGCTGTTGCGTTAGTTGGTGGACTATTCACTGCTATTATTGCAGATTAAACACGAGTGTAAACGAGTGATACACTCTAATTACCCAAAATATCACTCAAAAACAGTTAAAACAATCACAGAACTATTATTTATAGACGCTGACTAGAGTACGGTGCGGAAAAGAGATGTATCTCATTCTACCCGTTGTAAACAGTGCTATATATTTAGTAGTTCATTAAATCATTGGAGGACAATAAAATGAACACAGAAGATAAATTAATTCAAGAGTCGTTAGACATTAAGAAAGTATTAAATGTTCTTGAAAAGGACAAAATGGATCATCAAGATTCACTTGTCACTTGCATTGTTCATGGTGAAGAATCTGTTAACAAATGGAATATAAAAGCTGACAGATTAAACTATGAAATAGAAGAAAAAGAACGCAAATTAGAAGAACTGATAGCATTTATTGCTGTTGGTTATCCTGCGTATAAAACTGTAAACGCATCGTCTGTATTAGATGTGTACAAGGAAAAAGTGTGGGAGTATAAAATCAAGAACGGTTTAACAACTGCTAAAGAAAGAAGAAATTTAGATTTCGACTGGAAAAGCAGTATGTAATACAAAAACAAGTAATAACTACCGACTATTACATTGTATAACTAAAAGGTAAAAAGGAGGATACAAGTATGAACTATGAAGTTTTAGCTAAGAAAGGAGATAGTACTATAGTATTAATCTCTGGATGTTCTGAATCAGCAGCACTTACAACTGTTGCTGAAGCATTAACAAACGACTACTTTAAAGGTAGAACGTTTAGTGTAGAACCTATTCTTGCAGGAACTATTCCTGTAACAAAACACAGCTTATTAAAGAAATAGGCTGCCATCTACAACTTTAAATTCTGCTTGCTCACTGTGAACTAGTCACTACGATTAGTATACAGCTGGGCAGCCAGAAAGTTGTAAAGACAACTGTGCTATCTCGTATGGAGCAAAGTATCTGATCCAAATACATTCCTGTATAAGTCGTCAACTATTTCCGTTGGGAAAACAAATGTATAAAATTATTTACTAACTCGCAAAGAATTTTGCGGCTGGAGAAAACTATTATGAAAAAACTTATCGATTTATTCAAGTTCATTGGTATTCTATCAATCAACGTTATATTACTGTTTATGTTCGCATTAACAGGTTCACTGAGTATGCTATTCTTATTACCATTCGGTATATTTTGTATGGCATTAATCCTAAATGATTCATCGCTATGAATGCAGGAAAATTAAACACAAAAATGCAGGATGTAACATTCCCTGTAGAGCTAGATGTTGAAATATATGTCAACACAGAAATTATCAACGAACAAGTAATCCTTGAAAATCAAGACGATTATCTTGATTATGTTGAAGAAATGTCTAACAATATCTTATTTAAGAATTGGCATTACGACTTTCATGTAAAAGAATTAACCGTAAACAACTCAATGTTATGAAAAGAAAAGCGATACTCGTAGGCTCTAAAGATAGAGCTAAAGTAAAGAAGCGTAGAAGACGCATCGGAACGTTCACCTCTGAGGCAATTAAATTGCAAAGAGAAAAGTTTAACGCTATGTCAACATGGGATAGAATCCTTGCTGACGTATCAAACCTGTAGGCCTTGAGGCTGTTAGACAGTTCGTTGCTGTCTACAGGTACTATTATTAACCAAATCAATCAAACGGAGCGGAGCCTACCTTAGTGACTCAAAACATTATGAACAAGAAAAATATATTCGACAACATCTCAACTGAAGATGCACAAATGTTACAGCAGTATGCTGAACAATTAGCTAAAGACAAAGCAGAGTCAAAGACTAAATACACACTTAACCATATGGTGCGTGATGTTGCAAAGACTATGACTGTAACAACTACTGCATTGTTTACTTTATTATTGTTCTGTGGAACATCTGAGTAAACAAATAACCTGTAGGCCTTGAGGCTGTGAGGTGACTCGTTGTCACCTACAGGTACTATTAACTAAACTTAAATTATTATGGATAAGAAATTCATAGCACAGTGCAAAGAGCACTCAACAAGAAGCCAATGTTATACACCAGACAACTGGTTAAGTACAATTGGAGCTCATTTATGTGAGCTAGGTGTTTTCGTTCTAGGAGCTTACAGTGAGCTACCTAGAAAAGAACCAAGAACTAGTAATTGGATAATTAACTAAACTTAAATATTATGCCACTGTATAAGCATCCTTGTAAAGATTGTACGTTTATAGGTACATTCAAAGAACTCTCTGAATATGGAGATAAACAAACAGAAGATGGTGTTAAGTATTTTGATGTTGATGTTTACATCTGTCAAAAGAAAAACATTCTTCGATCTTATGTTATGTGTAGATACTCTGACAGTGTATCAGATGAAACGGCATGTATGCTGCATGACTGGATAAAAACCATGTTTGCACAAAATAACATGTCAATATTAAATTCTTATCACTTATTATAAACTAAATAACTAATGTCTTACAGGTTAAAACAAAAGACGTAAACTAATCCTGAGAATGCGTATGAGTACAATTAAAATTAACAAGTGGAACGATAGAAATATTGTTAACATGAAAGCAAAGAATGGTAAACGCGTTGTAGTGTTTACTAACAAGTGGGCTAAAGTTCCTGCTAACATATACAACCTTGGAGCCAATGCTTTTAGAGGTTGGATGAAAAAGCAAACAAATTTACGACTCGTTAAAGTGTATGAGAACGATGAAGTAATGAACTTTAGTCTTGTAACAAAATCATACTATAACAAATATAATAAACTATAGAAACTATGGCAAACATTCAAGAATTACTCGGAGCAAAAGCTAAAGCTGTTACAACTAACAGTTACATTGTTGTAAACAACAACAAGAGAAATGGTAAACGATTCAAATCTAAAAGAGTTGTTAGGTTTGAGCGTAAAAAGTATGCAACTGAGAAGTTTGCAAATGCAATATTAAACTATTGCTTAGGATATAAACTTAAATACGCAAAATAATGGACAAACAAAACTTAGTAGACAAGGCGTTTAACCTGTGCATAACAGGTTTTGCTATTGCATTGGGTACTTTGCTCTTCGCCTCAATTGTAGGCGTTGTAGCATCGTTCCTAATAGGACTTGCACCTGTAGTAGCTGGTGCGATAGTAATAGGACTAATATATTATAGATTTAAAGAATAGTCAATAAACTTGACTTTTCGTTTATTTAATTTGTAAAAACAATAGTTATGAAACAATACATTGAGAATGAAGACGGATTAAAAACACATATACTTTACAATGGTAAAATGTGTAAACTGCATCATCCTAAAGGATGGAGAGAAGTAGAATATTCAACATATTTAGGTCCTTTTACAGACTCTAATGGACATAGCTATGACTTAGGTGTTTATAAAAGGGTTAGAACTTTTGATTCTGGAACAAAATATGTGCAAATTTCTGATGCTATAGTATATGCTGATGAAGCACCTTTTTATTCGTCAGACAATGCTAAATCCTTATGGGAAGACGTAACATGTCTAGAGATTAGACATCTCCCTAAAAAATACAATTCAGTTGAAGAGTATTACAAATCACATGAGTCTTCATGGGAATGTTATCAAAGAGCGTTAAAGGCTGGTATATTCGATGACATTGAGTCTATAGAAAAACCATGGAAATCATTTGAACAACAGAGAAAAGAAAACAAATTAAGAATCGAAGAAATGAAAAAATGGGGATAACTAAAGAAGAATTTTACGAGAGCTTAGAAGAAGCAAGACGACCAAAAATTGGTATAGATCCTAACGACTTACCAGAAGGTATATATCAATACGCAAAGAATTTGTGCGAGTCTGAATTGGCAGGAGATTGTTTCCTTACAATATTACCTCTTACACCTGAAGGTGAAGAAGAAAGACTAGAAGAAATAAAATGGCTAGACTTTGGCCACATAGATCATAACTTTTATTACAAAGGAGAAATGTTTAACCTAATGCTTATTTATCATGACTAAAGATTTAGAATTTAAACCTACAGACTGGGGCGGACACGCAGCTTATGTAGATGTTGTAAACAATTATGCATTAAGCATTGTATACGGTGGTATTGCAAAATGTGATGAAAACACTTTTGAAGTAGCCGTAATGTATAAACATGAAATAGACTATAAAGGATTTGGTGATCCTTTAGGTTATCAAACTCCTGAGCAAATAGAACAATTAATTCAAAAGATTAAAAACAAGTATATGGAAAATAAGGTAGATTATATTACACCTATTAAAGATCAACTAGACGAAAACATGCATTTGCATTGCTCTGTCTTTATAACAATAGGCAGTCAAATAGAGACACCAAGATATTACAACTACGGTGGTTATGACGAAGAAACTAAAAAAATAAAAATAAGAAGCACTCAAACAGATAGATTATTCTTTTGGGTAGACATTAGTGACCAATCAGAAGAATATATTAATGATTTCATGTATACAATAGATATAGTAAGTGAGTTCTGGGCTCAATTCAAAGAATACAGAACAAACTTTTTAAAAGAAAATTATCCAACTATAGACAGAAACTAATTATGGAAATGACTAACGCAGATTATTTTAACGAAACGAAAAGAAAAATAGCAGAAGAAATAAGAATAAAAAAAAGAAATGAAGAAAAAGCATACAAAGAACCAGAACAACATTATGTTGCAAGAGATCTTTTAGAGGTCAAAGAAGAAATAGGTAAACTAATAGATAAACAATTACAAGACATCATAGATCAATCTAATTATATTGCAAAGAAAAATCTTGGCTTAATTAGATATACAGCAGGTTATCATCATGGTCATAATATACCAGATAATATGACATATGATGAAGCAGTAGAGTTTTACCACAAATACAAACATAAAGCTTACTTATCTATATATCCAGTAAACGATGAAAGAGGCGTTGAAGGTCCTTTATTTTGTTATGGAGGACATACTGGGTATGTTAATAGAATAGATCCTGAACTAGAAATAGCATGTCCTAGACACTATCCTCGTAAAGCCGTAGAACAACTAATAAAACAATTAAAAGAACAACAAAAAGAAGAAGTATGAGCACACAAGAATTTTTACTAGCAAGAGTTGAGGCTTTTCAAAACAAAGTTATACAACTTGAAGAAGAGTTAAAGTTAGAAGGCCAAAAAAGAGGAAGTCTTGAATGGCACTACGAAAAGAAAAAGAAATTAGAATTAAATGAGATTAAACAAGAAGTTGAAAAATTTAGAAATAAACTTTTTTATACTGAAAGAGAGAGAGATGCATTAATATTAACTATGAAAAAGAATAAAAAGCGTATCGAAGAGCTTGAAGCAGAAGTTAAATTAGAAAACGAAAACAAACGAAGTCACGTTGTAGGCTTACAATTACAAATTGATGACTTACAAGAAGACAACAACAAGTTAGTAGAAGTAATCAAAGGGCTTGACCCTACAAATCCAATTTTACAACATCTTACACTATGATAGATCCAACAGAAATTAAAGACGTGCCCTGCAGTTGTTGTGGGGCATTTGTATCGGAAGACGATTTACAAAATACAGACCACGACTGGGGTGTGTGTTACGAATGTGAAAAAGAACTAGAGAAATTATGAACAAAGACTTAATAATGGACTGGGATATTGCTGTCACAGAATACTACAATCAATTTAATAGGCACGAACTAGAGCTTATATACTTTGATTGGTTTGCAGAAGCTGGAAAAGAAGGCTTAGACAAAGACACTATGATGAAAGAACTTATCGAAGATGAGTATAATTATAGGATAAACGACACTGTCGAAGATTTAAAAGAAGAAATAGAATACTTACAAGAATATACAATATTATGACAATTAAAGAATACGACAATTTTATCAAGCAGATGAACGAGCTGCGTAGAGAACTAGTATCTATTATAGAAATGTATCAAGAATTAACAGGAGAGTATGTCGATCCTGATGACGTATGTTTATTGGATATGATAGATGAATTAAAAACTAAATTTAAAAAGATAGCATGAAAGGCAATAAACTTATAGCAGAATTTATGGGGTTACGAATAAACCATTACGGAGACTACAACATAGATAAAAAGATTATGGGCTTCGATATGATTGTATGCTCACTTGCTGATACAAAGTTTCATTCCTCTTGGGATTGGCTTATGCCAGTAATTGAAAAGATACAAGACATATTTGTTGACGATCCTGAATTAGATTGGCAACTTTATGATGACATTAGATTTAATGTACCGTATTTAGACGATACATATAACTCAGTATTGCATGCTATTAATCAATATAACAACAAATAATTATGAAAAAAACAGTAAAGAAATTGTATGAAAGTCAAACACAAGACGTAAAAGATTTACGAAACTTTATGTTTGCAAAAGATTATAATAAATACATAGACAAGTATAGTCAATCTAAAAAAGATGGCATTGAAAATACTATGTCAATAGGTAGAAAATGTGTAAAAACAGCAACCGTTCTAGCAACTGGCGTTGGTATGATTATAGGTGGTTTGTTTGGAACTATATTAGAATAATTATGGACCCAGTATTTTATTATGCTTTAGCAGGAAATGTAGTAGCATTTCTAACTATATACTTTTTGTATAGAGATAAACCAGAAGATAACTTTAATGATTAAACAAGTTAAAAGAAAAGCCATGACTATTAGACCTAGTGGTAGGTCAACAGACTATATCACACCGTCTTTTGGTCACGGCTGTTTGTACAATTGCAGTTATTGTTATATGAAGCGTCACAAACCAAAAGGTTTAGACGTTGCTAGCAATCACAAAGACATATTAGAAAACATATTAGTACACAGTAGATTTTCAGATGCAGAAAAGCCTAATCAAACACATCCTGTGTACACTACATACGATGTTAGCTGTAACGAAGATTTTGCTCTTCACGCAAAATATCATAAGTGGCAAGAAATATTTCAGTTTTTTGTAGATCAACCTGACCTTATGGGCTCGTTTGCTACAAAATATGTAAACCCTAAACTACTTGACTTTAACCCAAAAGGTAAAATCAGGATAAGGTTTAGTTTAATGCCACAAAGATTGGCAGATATACACGAACCAGGAACATCTAAAATAATTGATCGCATAAAAGCTATAAATCCTTTTATAGAAGCAGGATATGATGTTCATGTAAACTTTAGCCCAGTAATATTATATAGAGATTGGGAAAAAGATTATTCAGAATTGTTTGATATGCTTAATGATTATGTAGACTACAAAAATCAAGTGTATGCAGAAGTTATATTTCTGACACATAACGAAGGTAGGCACGAACATAATCTTAAAGATAATCCTAAAGCAGAGCAACAGCTGTGGGTTCCACATCTGCAAGAAACAAAAACATCACAATACGGTGGTAAAAACTTAAGGTATATAAGAAGCTTAAAAGCAAGATACATTAAACGATTTAAAGAGATACATGGCTCTATAATTCCGTGGAACAAGATAAGATATATCTTTTAAATCCGTCACAAATGACAGTAACAGTTTGGTTAAGGGAAGAAATTGTCCTAAATTGGGCACATTACAAAAACGACCTGCAAAGAATATTTCACATGACCACAAGAGAGCCAGGCGATCTTGATATGGTTCAAGTAAATATAACATTAGAAGAGTATAAAAAAATTAAATCACACTTATTATGAAAAAAGGGTATCACGATTATGTTCCAGAAGTAAAGGTTGAAAAGAAAGCACCTAAAAAATACAAGAGCGGATCAAGCTCGTTAACAGTTCTTAATACAATACCTAAAAAACCTGTAGGCTATTTAATGCATATGGGAAACATTGTGCAGACAACAGACAAAAAAGGCAATATTAATGTTGACAGTTTTGTCTTACAGTTTGGAACACAGGCACCAAAGCCTGGTCCAAATAAAGTACATATTAATCCTGCAACAGCTCACGCATCAAGGTTACTTGACAAGTGAAAGAACGCAAAACTCTATGGTGGTGTAAATATAAAATAAGAGTTTGGAAAGAAGTTTACTCTAATAAAACTAAATCCACTAAACTTTCACATTTACATAGAGATTATAACGTAGAGGGATTTTTAAAAGGTAATTGTCCTAATGACCTTACCGACACAAAAATAAACTCTAGAGCTATGAGTAAACACATAGAAAAATATAAAGGAAAGTATTCCTGCAAAGTAGAAATTGTAGGAGAAATAGAACGGCTTTCATCTCATGGCCGAACAACTTATGAGATATAACCAAATCAATTAATAACACGCTTATGAAAAACACACAGTTAAAAGAAATCGGATTAGATTTTACAGTATCAAAAAGACCTTTATGCAGAATAGACAAACAAGTGTCTGTTAATGAATTAGGTCAATTAGCAACACATGATAAACTTGTGGAAACAAATTGGTATGCAACAACTAACGACTCAACAGATGAGTCGCTTGGTGTTGTTGGTAACCAATACACTGTTACACAAAACGAACAAATTATGGAAACATTAGAAGAAATAGCTAAAGACAATGGCTTTACAATTAGTCATTCAGGTCCACTAAACGGTGGTAGACAATGCTTTGCACAGCTTAGGCTTAACGAATCTAAAATCGTTGGGCCAGACGAGCTTATAAAGTATGTAGTTGCAACGTGGGGTCACGATGGCAAACACGGAGTTAGAATAGGATATGGTAACAGAGTAGTTAGTTGCTCTAATCAATTCTATCAATTCCACAATAAAGCTCAATACAAGCTTAGACACAACTCAACTATTGAGGAGTCTTTGCGTGCTATACCTATCATTATGAACGAATACAAAGATTTTGAAGATGATATGTATAGAAAGTTTGAAGAGTGGACTAAAGTTCCTATCTGGACTGACAGAAAGATTATGGATTTTAGAAATGATTTATGGAAAGACTTGTTAGATATAGACAAGAAACTATCTATAGAAGAATCTAGAGAGAAATACTCTACACGCAAATGGAATGCTGCAATGGATTTACAGCAATCTATTAACACAGAAATGCAAGTCCATGGTGATACACTATGGGGTTTGTTTAACGGTGTTACACACTTTGTAAACCACAAGAAATCTGTGCCTAACAGACCGTTTGGTAGAGATGAATCACTTATTATAGGTGGTGGTGCAAAACTTGCAAACAAAGCCTACAAGATGATAGACGCATTTGCTGAAACACTTTAATTAACAGGGGGGCTTCGGCCTCCCTTTTTAACCTTTAACTAAAACTAAAACTATGGGAAACATGAGTTACTGCAGGTTTGAAAATACCCTGCGAGATTTAGAAGACTGCCACAGTGCATTAAATCGTATTTATGATGAAGTAAATGAAATGTCTAAATACGAAAAGAATGCAGTAGTAGAGCTTGTTGATTTATGTAAAATAATATCACACGAGTGGGCTGTAGATGAAATCGAAGAAATAATTAAAGACGCAGAAACTAATGAAGATAACTAAAGAAATTGTTGAACGCTTAGAATGGTATGATGGCGGAGACGGCATCGAATATGAGAAATGGATAGATCCAGAAACAAACAAAATATGGACAGTACCAATAGAGATTATAAGAGACTTTTATGAATCATACAAAGAAGACTAATATGAGTAACGTAATAACACAAAGAATAGCAGAGTACGACTTAAGCGACTTTATGCATTATGAAATTAAAATGTATTTAGAAAACAAAGATGAATTTCTAGAAAGATATGAGTTTTATAAACTTGACGGAGAAGAAGCCAATAGAGTTGGTGATTTAAAAGAATCAGAAGTCACACAAGAAATAATAGAAGATGTGGTATGGCGTGACGAACTGTTACCTGGCGATGCTTGGGAAACATTTGAGCACGACATGGGGTATTTTGACCAATATATAGGAGAAACTTTTTCCGTTATTGGAACCAACATGGGTTGGCAAAATAGAACAGGACAAAAAGACGTAGAAGTAACAGGCGGCATGGATTTATTTGAAGCTATACAGCTTAACACTGATTTTACTGTTAGATTTTGGAGAGACTCTGATGACGAGCCTGGCGTTTACCGTGCAAGCATGTCACATCACGACTCACCTACGGGAGAATATTATGAATTTTCACTAAAACAATAACTATGAAAAACTACAAATTAATTTACATTCCTCACGGGCATGAAAATGCAGAAGATCCATCTGACTATAAACAATGGATTGACATAGAAGCAGAGTGTATAGACGATGCTATAGAAGATGCTCAAAAATATGGGCAAATGGTTAATATATTTGAAGATGCAAAATATGAAAACTGATAGATTATACATTATATACTACACAGAAAGTAGTGGCAACAGATATGCTGAAGCTGTTACTGACAACCTTGATGGGTGGATTAAATATCATAATTCAGGAAGGGAAGAAGAAGATAAAGAAGAGTTAGATGATTTTGAAATAGAAATAATAAATTATTTTAAACACAATTAATATGATAGGAAAAATGTTTAAACCAAAAGATAAGATTGTAATACTTGACAGTGAAACATCAAGTGTTGTAATATTAGAAAACATTCCTGAACAGGAAGCTATAAATAATTATTACGATGGCGATTGGGAACTTTGGCTTTATGATCTATCTAAAGATAGAGATGATATGCCAAACATACTAAATTGTAATTGGCAGTGGATTACAGGTAAAAACGCAATAGAAACAATTAAACTTTAAACTATGGGAGCAGAATCTTTTGAAATTCTATCAGTAGGTAGATTTAAAACAGCAGGCGAAGCTTATTCGCATGAATGCGCAGAAGCAGAGTATGAATGTGGACATGACCCTTACAATGGTACAATTAGCACAACAGACGGATGCTATAGGAGAACAGGTTTTCCAAGATACGGAACCAGGAAATTTGATGGCTGGATTGGAAGAGAAATAGATGAAATGGACAAACGAGATTGTCGATTTATAGAGCTCGAAGGAGCTGCATTAAAAAAAGCAAAAGAAAGGTACGGATATAAAGGTAAGAAAGGCATTAAAGCTTTCTACTTTTATGGATGGGCCGCATGTTAAATTTAAAACCAAGAAAAATGAGAACAGAAGAACACCAAAAGTTTCTAATTGAACAGTACAATAGAAACAGACCTGCTGAAAAACAGGTTACAGATATGGGTGAGCTTAATAGAGCTTTACTTACTACTGAAATTAAATATGTAGGTAGAAACGTTACGCTTAGTGAAAGACGGGTATTTCATAAGTATGGCGAAATTACAATCAACATACCTAAAGACATACCTCAAGATGATGTTCATCAATGGCTTATGGATAATGAGCATACATGGGAAAAGGATCTTGATAAAGCTTTGGCAGAATCTAACTATGAATTTGGATTTGGCTTTGAAGACCGTAGAGGTATGGAAGAGCATGACCAACCAACAGAATCAAGATATGATATTAACGGAGAAAACTATGGAGGGCACTTATAATGAATGAAAAAGATTTAACACAAAAGCAAAATTCTATAGAGTTGTTAGAAAAACAAAGAGCTATAGAAATGTTAGAAAAGCAAAATGTAATTTATACAATTGCTTTAGATCAAGTCTGGGACAATCTATATGATGAAGAAAAAGATAGATTAGAGTGGGCTTGGGAACAAATGGAAAGTGAACTAAACACATTGCAGAATGAAAACACAGGAAAAGTACTTAAGCGGTTATTCGATCAGTGGGGACACGACAATAGCGAAAGTAAATAAAGGAAAACTAAACAAGGTCTATGGCGATGCTGTAGACTTTGTTTCTAACCTTGTTGGAGTAGATCCTATTGAAATGATAAAGCAGAATAGACGCAGAGATTTATCTACAGCTCGTCACGCATTAGCATACTATATGAGAAAGCATACAGATTTAAGCCTTCAGCATATAGGAAAATTAATGGGCGGTAGGCATCACGCAACTATACTACATAGCTGTAAGTTGATAGAGGAATCTGCTCCTTATAATTTTTACATAAGAACTATTAAAGAATCTATAGATTGCTTAGTTGTAGAGCAAAATAGAACTTTAAGACAAGAAATATTGCGATGCTTAAAAGTTTATACTACAGATAACACAAGAGCAGAAGCGATAATAAAGGTAATCAATCAATATGTTAAACCAAATCAATTAGAAAATGAGAGACACTAGTTTAATGGCTTACTCTGAACTTATGGAAAGTGGTAAGCTACAGAAAATGGAGAAATTAGTATTACAAGCTTTTGCAGACTTAGGAGGTAAGGCTACTAATTATCAAGTATCAGAACATTTAAAATTACCTATAAACCAAATCACAGGTAGAACAAATTCATTAGTAAAGAAAAGTGCAGTTTACGCTTACGACAGGGTAAAGAATAAAGCAACTGGTAAGCTTAACTGGGAGTTTAGAATTTACCCTGATTTATTTAATTCAATTAATAACTAAAACTAAAAACTATGCCAAATCATTGTAGTAATTACCTGACAGTATCAGGTAAAAAAGAAGACATGAAAAAGTTTTACGACAGCTTATCAGCTATGCCTGAAAAAGACGCTTCTGATAGTTATGACGAAGAAGGTAGAGTATTTGACTTTAACGACTTTATCTTTAGACCTAAGAGCTTAGATATAACATCTGGCTCTGGCGTAAAAAGAGCTTTAGAGGTCTTGGAAGGTAAAGCTAATATGGGTCCTGGAGGAGACTATCCTAATCTTACAGAAAAAGATCTTGAAGAAGCTAAAATCTACAAAAGCAATGTAGAAAAATATGGCTTTGGAGATTGGTATGAATGGTCTTATCATTACTGGGGAACTAAGTGGAATGCTTATGACGGTTATATAAGCAATGTAGAGCCTGAATGCTTTCAAGTTAGCTTTAGTACGGCTTGGTCACCGCCAACACCTGTAATAATGGCAATATGCAAAAAGTTTCCTGAGCTATACATAGAAATGGAATACCAAGAAGAAGGTATGGGCTTCGCAGGAACTATGGGTTCTGATCCAGACAGTGAGTTTTATGACCACGAAGGTGAGCTAATCTACTTAAGCGAATGCTGTAACGAGGATGTAAACGGCGACAGTCACGAAGAGTGGTGTGAAGAAAACGATAAAGAAACCTGGGAAACCTGCCCCAAATGTAAGCAGGAATGTGAATCAATAACTGAAATTAAGTATAACTAAAACCAAAATCAAATGAACAAACAAATCAAATTTTCAAAAGGAATTGTTAATCCTGTAATGGATAAAAACAATAACGCTGGTATTGACATATTGTTAACACCAGAAGACATAAAAAACTTTTCTACACCGAAAGGTTATTTACCCGTATCTATAAGAATAGACGAGAAAGGTAAATACTATGCGTATAGATCAAACCATAGGATTGCACCACTTGCAACTGACTTAGTAGATGATGTATACGATTTAGCTCGTATTGCAGTAGAAGAAGTACCGCATCACGATTTGGATGCTGTATCTGAAGCTTTACATATGGAAGAATATAAAGAGGTTAACGACCACCTTAATAAAGAGTCGGTACATATTAACACAATAATAAATAAAGTAAACGAAGAATGGAAATCACGATAAACGCAATTTTTTGTTTAGTATTGGCTCTTGCTATATACCAAACAATGATGTTTCTAGTAGACGTATCTAACGCTACAATAGACGGAATAAACGAAGGTGAAGGTTACATAGATAACAGGCATTTTATATTAAGCTGGAGTCTTGTAATAGTAGCTTATTTTATTAAATCAACACTTTTATTATGAAAATAGGAACAAAATTAGTAGATGTCAGAAACATGACACAAAAGGAAATAGACAACGAAGGTTGGGATTATTATTCCCAGTCAGACAATATTAAAGCTTTAGTGTTTGATGACGGGAGTGTAGTATATCCATCTATGGATTACGAAGGTAATGGTCCTGGAGCCATATTTGGCTATAAAAATGTTAAGGGTAAACCTGAACACTTTGCCTTTTGATAATAGAAGCTATTGCTTTGACATATGAAGCAGCGTTACGCCAAGCAGAAATCCCAGAAGGAGCATTACTGTTCGATTCAAAGATTCCTGCTAAGGCTAACTCTGATATATGGATAAAGCGTCTAGAGCGAATGTATCAGAATAAAGGGATGACTAATCGATTAAAAGGTATACATGGTGAAATAAAGAAACGCCATGGAAAATCCCTGTTAAGAGATTTGAATCGTGCCTTATCTGGTGTGTTAGTAATAGAATTGTCAGGTGCTGAACTGAAGCGGCACAGAGAGTCCAATAATATGAAATGGACTAGAAATAAAGTCTTCAGATTTATAACCTTTAATGATATATAGTATGTTTAAGAAAATTATGGAAAATCCTGTATCAAAACTTTTGTTTCAAGCAGGTGTAATTTATGCAGGTTTAGCTTTTATGAGTCAAATGATTATGGTAATTACAGCTATGTATGCACCCTATGTTATAGGTGCTTTATTAGTAATAATTTCCATACTAAATGTAAAGCTAAAAGACTTGTCTAACTAACTCTAAATTTGTATCTTCACATGCCAATGAAAAAATCAAAAATTGACCAAATTTGCGAAGAAGTTGCATACGATTTACAGCTTGATAAAAAGCTTGTAAAAGAAGTAGTGCAAGAATTATTTGTAGAAGTAGCGTCATCACTTGTATTTAAAAAACAGCATGTTCTGTTAAGGGGTTTTGCTAAAATAGTAATAAGCGGAATAGCAAAAAGTAAATATAAATCTTTCAATCCAATGCAGTACGAAACTCGTGCTGAAGAGGAATGGAAAAAAACTGAAACAGATGAGCAAAGAAAAGCATGAAGCTTGGAGAGAAATGTTAAAAAGATCTAACGAATCAAGAGATGATACGTTTGAATCTTGGATTATTGATTCTACAGATCCCGAAGAGTGTTGCGAAGAACAAGAAGACTGCGAAAACTGTGAGTCTTAGTGCTACCGCACAACTATTTATTTAACCATTTATTAACCTTCCTAAAAACTAAATCATGGGAAAAACCAAAGCCGAGGTCTTAAACGACCTATTCAAAAAGTGTAACCTCACCACAGAGGATGTACACAAGCACAAGTTCTATACTATTATAACTCGATCTGGAATTGAAAAAGTTCAGGCGGCTTATAATATAGATGTAAACTACGAGATAGTTAACCTCTCAGACGACCACAAACATTGCTTAATTAAAGCAGTTGGCATTATGGGAGAGTCTCGTACAGAAACATTTGGAGAGTGTGCTCCTTCTAATAATAGCAACGCTTATCCTGTTGCTATGGCAGAAAAACGTGCATTATCTCGTATTGTTCTAAAACTTGCAGGATTATATTCTCAAGGGGTATTTGGCGAAGATGAGGCACCGTCCTTTTCTGCGTCACAGAATCCTAAAAAGAAACTTGACCCTGCAACTTACAAGTCTATGATGGATATTGTTAAGTCAGATCCTGAAAGAGTTTTAGATGCATTGCCTAAATACCAACTAACACCTCAACAAGAAGAGGATTTAGTAAGTGCGGCTAACGCTGCGATATAGTAGATTTCGAGAGCACCAAGCGTGAGTTGGGCAATTTCTTTTACTGTAATAGGAGGGGACCTTTATATTCTTGGTCGTTTATGCAGTCCTCTCCTGTTATTTTTTTAACCGAGTCGAATATAACAGACTCAAAAATCAATTAATTATGAGTAATTTACAAATCACAGGAACAATTAAAGTTATTACAGAAGTACAATCAGGAGTTTCTAAGTCCTCTGGAAAAGAGTGGAAGAAACTAACATTTGTTATTGGTACAGGTGGTGAATATCCAAAGGATGTTTCATTCACGGTATTTGGTAACGAAAAAGTAGACAACTTTGTTAAATATAATAAAGTAGGTCAGATGGTTGATGTAAGCTTTGAACCAGAATCAAGAGAGTATAAAGGTAAGTATTATACAGACCTTAATGCTTGGAAAGTCTTTACTAATAAAGATGGTGCTACAGCCTCTACCGAGCCTGCTACTACCACAACAGAAGACGCTGGTAACTTACCATTCTAGATAATAATGCATCCCTGAAAAGCTCGCTAAGTAGGGGATGCTTTTATTTTCCTATATTTGTGCAAACGCAAATAGATGGAAAAGAGAACATTTTTTATTCCATTCAGTACACCATCATCTAAAAATGGTAAACGCTGGACTGGAAAACACATGATCCACTCTAAGACAGTTATGAATTACATAAAGAATACTAAGCCATATTGGCAAGAGTATGCTGAGGAATTTAGGTCTGTTATAGATGGGTTGCAAAAACCTGTAAACATATCGTTTAAATTTATACGAGGAACAAGACATAAGTTTGATTACGTTAATCCACTACAAACCGTGCAAGACCAAATGGTAATACATGGGTGGATTGAAGATGATAACTGTGATGAGATTATTCCTAAGTTTAAAAAGTATGAATACGATAAAGAAAAGGCAGGATGCTTTATAACCATTGATAAAAACAATAAACCAAACAACAATGGATCGGGAGTTGATAATGAAAACGTTAGGGAAAATACTTAAAGATGTTGAATTTTTAATGGATGCTGTGGTTAATGACTACCAGCCAAAAGAAAAAAAAACATCTGAGTACACACCTGATTTTATGGCTTTCTATAAATTATATGGTATTAATAAGACTAAGCACAATGCTTTTACTAAATGGAAAAAATTAAATAATCAACAAAAAGATACGATTATGCAATTAGTTCCTTTATATCATAAAGCTTTTGAGGTTAGGTACAGAAAATACCCAAATAACTTTCTCGCAAATAATTGCTGGGAAGATTACTTGTATTTATTAGAAAATAATGCGCAAGCAGAAGATAGAGCTAAAAAAGTAGCTCAAGCTCAGAAAAATCGATTAGACTCTTATAACTTTTAATTATGGATTATAAGATAAATTCTAAGAAAGAAATTTCAGAGTATGTAAATCACGTCTATAATAATGGATACAACAAAGGTCTATCTACTGGTATACCTTGGCTTGATAAACATTATACATATAGAAAGGGTGAGTTAGATGTAATAACAGGATTTGCCAATATTGGTAAAACTACTGCTATATTTTATTTAATGATGCTTGCATCTGTTAAGTATAAATGGAAGTGGTTATGTTATTGCCCAGAGAATGAACCCGTAGGTGAAATGGTTATAGACCTTGCAGAGATGTTTATAGGAATGACTGCCGACAAAACAAAATCCGAAAGGATGGACAGGTCAGTATTTGATGCCGCCTGTGAATGGGTAATGAAACACTTTAAAGTAGTATCATTTCCTAACACTCCAACTATTTATGATGTAATGGATGTATTCCAGGACGAATTAGATAGCGGAGAGTTTGACGGATGTTATGTTGACCCTATGAACGACCTTGCTATAAATAGGTCTATGAGTAAATACGACTACTACTATCAAGTATTATCTGATATTCGTAGGTTTAAGCAGAAGAACTTTGTAAAGTTTATTTTAGTAACACATGCTGTAACTAAAGCTGCAAGAGAAAAAAGCGATGACGGCACCGTACCTGCTCCCTCTCATTACGATGTAGAAATGGGAGGTATGTTCGCCAACAGAACGGACAACTTTATAGTTGTACACAGGAATCCTAACTCTGAAGATTGGAGTGATACACAACTGCATGTAAGGAAAATCAAGTTCCAAAAGCTTGTTGGTATTCCAACTCAGGATCATGAACCTGTGATTCTTAGATTTGAGCCTAGACTATGTAGGTTTAAATCTTTAAACAAACAAAAAATGGTGTGGGAAGATGTTCTACAACAGAATACCATGGATTTTATTGACTCTCATAAAGCCAATATTACTCCAGAAATCTTCGATTCTAACAATTTACCTTTTTAAACAATGGAAAAAGTAAAAGAAATCTCTCAAGAAGAGAAACAAATGGAAGCTGAAAAAGCTTTTAGAGAAACACCTTTAGGTAAAAATATTACACAGCTTGAAGGTCATGTAGAAAATCATTTAGTTGATATGTTAAGCGTCGTTGGTATTAATGTAACCGATGAGCAACGAACTGACATGATGACTAATTTCATTGCTGCATCTCACGCTGCTGGTACAATTCAAAGATTAGTTTGGCAACAAATGGACTTTGAAGCAAAGCAACGAGAGGCTGTGCAAACAACTAAAGCTGAAAAGGCTGTAAAGAAAGCAGCTAAAAAAGAAGCCACTAAGAAAAATCGCTCTCGCGGAAAAACTTCTATGAAAAAAGCATAGATTAAAATAAAACCATTATATTTGCAACGATTTGGTTACATTGTTCATACGATGGTTTAGTTATTAGTTGGTTAAAAAGATAGAGGCTTCGGCCTCTTTCTTAATTTAAAAACAATTCTTATGACAAAATTACTAGAATCATTCCGTGACGATAAAATATATTATGCAGATTCATCGCATGTTACATGCTCAATGCTTAAGTATTTATTAAAGTCACCAGCACACCTTAGATCTTATTTAGAAAACAGGGAAAAATCTACACCCGCAATGGTATTTGGTAGTGCATTTCACTGTATGGCTTTAGAGCCAGAAAAGTTTAACGAAAGATTTTACATATTTGACACAAGCCTTAGACCTGAAAAGGAAAAAGGTATGACATCTAAAATAAATAAAGCCTGGAAGCAAGAAGAGTTAAAACACGCAGAGTTAGAAGGTAAAGATCTTATTACCGCAGATGAGTTAGATAAAATAGATAGAATGTGTAATTCTTTATTTAATCACAGCAAGGTTAGAGATTTAGTTAATACATCAAAAAGAGAGCAACCTTTTATTTGGCATATAAACAGAATGCACTGTAAGGATATTATAAACGCTAAAGGTAAAGTGGATTTGCAATCTTTTGACTTTATAGCTGACATTAAAACTACAGCTGAGTTTGGTGGCATAGATAAGTTTAAGTATGATTGCAAGAAATATCACTATGATATGCAAGCAGCATTTTATTGTGATGCTCTTGGATTAGATCAATTTAAGTTTATTGTAATCGGAAAAGAAAATCCTCATAGTGTTGGTATTTACGATGTTTCACCTGAGTTTCTGGAGTCTGGAAGACGTAAGTACCACTACGCCTTAGACTTATATGAGAAATATTTCTTATCTTGCGAGGAAAATATAGATTCCTATATAGAGGAAGGTATACTATAAGCAAGAGAAAATGACCAAAAAATCTATGCGCCTTACTCCTCAAGAAATGGACATCGTTCTAGAGAGGAGAGCTGAAGAGGTAGCCTTAAACACAAACGACAACGATCAATTATCATCAGTATATTTAGATTATCTTAAAGAAAGAGGTATACAACCAGAAGAGGTTGTCTCCTGCAAGCATTGGCAATCTGCTAATGGTGAGCCTAGATTTTCTATTGTAACAAAGAATGATAACTCTATTATGACTACTTACGATAGAGAGGTTCTTTTAAATGATATAGCTGATGTAGTTGCAAACCATAAAATCTCATACCCCCGTACCTCAAAAGAACTACTTGGAAACCACTTATTAGTTGTTAATCCTGCTGATATTCATATTGGTAAATTGGCTTTAGCCAAAGAAACTGGTGAAGAATATAACACGGAGATTGCAAGATTAAGGGTCCTCCAAGGAGTTCAGGGTATAATAGATAGAGCTCAAGGATATGATGTAGAAAGAGTTTTATTCTGTATCGGTAATGATGTTCTCCATGTGGATAATGTTTTTAACACTACAACCAAAGGAACGCCACAAGATCAAGATGATAAATGGTGGAAATCATTTGGTGTAGCATTAGAGGTTTATGTAGCTTGTGTAGACATGCTTATGCAGGTAGGACCTGTAGATTGCGTTCACTCAATGAGTAATCACGACTACCAGTCTGGGTATCATTTAGCTCATTGTTTGAAGGCTTGGTATAAAGGAAATAAAAAAGTAACCGTAGATGAGGGTCCTGCTTATCGTAAATATTATAAGTATTATAATAATATGATAGGTTTGGAGCATGGTGACGGTGCTAAGATGCAAGATATACCGCTACTTATGGCTCAAGAAGAACCTAAGATGTGGGCAAGCTGCAAGTATCGAACTATGTTTCTACATCATGTACATCATAAGATAAAAACTAAGTTTCAATCTGCTAAAGATTATATAGGTGTAACTGTAGAGTATATGCGTAGTCCGTCTGGAGCTGATTCTTGGCATGCTCGCAAAGGATACAAAGGAGCACCTAAAGCTGTGGAGGGATTTTTATTCCATAGAGATCATGGTAGGGTTGCAAGTTTAGTGCATAATTTTGATGAGTAGTATAGAAAAAAAACTTTGCCTTAAAATATTAGGTAGAGCAGAGATAGGTAAAAAAAAGTATAAAACCACAATGGATCGAAATGATCTTACTGAGTTAGAGTGGTTAATACACGCCCAAGAAGAAGCTATGGATTTAGCTGTTTACTTAGAAAAACTTATACAAATCAAAAAAAATGAAAGGACTAATAGCTCTTGTTGTGGGAAAAGCAATAAAAAATAGAAAATCGTTACATGTTGTTAAACGATTTCTTAAAATGAAATACAATATAGAAATATCTGTAAACGCATTAAAAAGAAGATTTTATCATGGCCAAAACTAGACTACAAGTATTAATGGATGAATACGCCTTGTGGTATCACGCTTGTTTATTAAATAAAGATAGAGATACAGAACCGACATTAGGCGAGTGGGTTGAAGCTAAAATAAAGCAAACAGAAGACGCTGGAGAATTAATTTTAATGCCAGAGGAATTATCATTAATTAAAAAACTAAAACCAAATGGAGATAGCTGAAAAAGCCTTAGAGTTAATAAGAGAACAAAATACTACTTTAGCTGAAAATAAATGTATGCAAGATTATTGCGAAGCATTAGTTGAAATAGAGGGTATGAAAAAAGAATTATCTCAGTTTAAAGGGCAAATGACTAAATCATATAAATTAAAAAAGAAAAGAACTGAAATATTAGATAAAGCAGTTCATAGTTTTTACGACTCTTATTTTAACATGGCTAAGTATAAGCAAATGTGGAGTCAAGAAAAACAAAAATGTATAGAAAAAGAAATAGAGTTTATAAACGCTATGACAAAAGCGTCTAAGTAATTACTTTTTCTTGATCTTTTCTATAGACCTTCCTGCAAAGTAAGCTCCGTAAACAGTAATAAGTAAAGTTTGATATATTGGTACATAAGCTGGGGCTATTTGAAAGCCTCCAGCATTACCATCGAATATAGATATAACAACAAACATTGCTGTTAAGAATATACAAATTAAAGGTCGTATATTTTTAGAGAGCCAGTTATCAGACTTCATGTCTGCTTCCCATCGTTTAGTAACTTGTGATTGAGCATCTGACTCAGCTTTCATCATTACCTCTTTGATAGCTTTTTTAGCTACCATAGCCTCTTCTTTAGATGTAGATAGATTATCTATTACGTTACCTACCTTCTCTATTACACCTCCACTTAAAAAACTTAATAGTTTACTCATTATAATATAATTATGTCATCAGCATATTTATAAGAAGTATCTCCGTCATCATTCTTATAAGCTTCTAATACCTCTTTTCTGTTACTTTTCTCTTTAAGGGATAGGTGAATCCAAGCAAAATCAAATTCATTAATCATTTGATCAAACTCTAAATGAGAATTTATAATCCAGTCATAAATTTCTTTATTACACATCTGACCATTTTTCCAAAATTGCAGATCCAAAGCTTCACCTTTACAATGCTGCGAAGAACGACTTCCACCAATAGCTCGATTGAGTGACGGGTTGCGATAACCACTACTGATCCTGATAGGACCCAGCTCGTCACGCATAGGCTGTATAAGATTAGATATAAGCCTTTGCATATTTTCCAAATGTTTTTTTGTCGGCTCATTACTTATGCCTAATCTTGTTGCTGTGTTACTTCGAGTGATCTCCGATAACACAAAGTTTTTACTTAGTCTCATTTCTCTTTGATTTGATTAGAGGCTAACAATAATTCTATTGCGTGTAATCTAGCAGATATTTCAACTAGTGTGGTTTTTAAGTCTGTGTCGGACTTTTCTAGTTGATACACTCTAGATTTTAACTTAGTGTATTCATTATTTAAATTAATCCACAAACCTAGTGCGGTAGCTAAAATTGCAGCCACACTTATAATTAATTCTACTACTCCTATTGGCATCATATTATTTTTTATTAGCAAATTTTTCTACACCAGAAATACCAAACGAGCCCAACACAACCCACACGAAGGAGTCGTATACAAACTCGTTTATTATTAGGTCTGACCCTACCCATCCAGTAACAAGGTCAGCAACCATTATAAGGCACATTATAGCAAATGCTATAAACCCTACAATTGCTTTCTCGTTCCAGCTATTATCGTTTTTAAATATTTCCATTACGAAACTTTAACTGTACCTCTATCGTTCCATAATAAACCACGAGTACTAGGGCGTGAAGTAGGTAAGCCACTACCAACACTATTTGCATCTAAAGATATGGTGTCATCACTACTATTTTGAACAGACTTAACCATGATGTGTAAGAAAGCTCTAAGCTTGTCAGCTGTTATACTCTTGTTACCATCTCTAAAAAGATCTTCTATTATATCTAGTAACTCTGCTCTTTTTCTTTTCTCATCAGCTGCTACAGCTACTTTAGTATCCGTATTAGTTTTAACTAGAGCTTTGTATCTAGTTTTCCTTGTTGAATCTTTGTAATTTCCTTTTGCCATTTTATTTATTTATTTATATGAAACCATCACTAAAATCATCCGACCAACTAGAGGTAGACGAATGCTTAGACTTTGTTGCTTTATGATTCTTTTCTATTTCACTTAACGATAAAGCTCTGTTATACCACTTAACCTCGTCTACAACTGATCTTGTCCTTCCAGAGTAGTAGTTTTTATCAGTTCCTATAGTGATAGGGTATGCCTCAGCTGTAGCACTAATAGATCCTGTTACAGCTCTAGTATCTATACTTACAGCGTCAACATAAAGCTCAAGCTCATCACTACCATTATAAGTTGCAGTAATATAATACCAAACAGGACTTGAGGACGAAGCAGCACCGATAGGATGATTTATACTAAATCTAGCATCACTTGTGTTTAAATCCGCATATATTTTATTATTATAAACAGATGCTGCAAAACCATAATCTACATCTAAACCTAAACCAGTACCTTTAGCAACTAAGTAAGAATAATTACTAGTATCAATATCTTCAAAATGTCTATACCAAAAAGCACAAGTGAAACCATCATCATCATCCATAGCACCTAAAGAACTATCATCATCTATCTTTATATAGCTATCCCCATCTAAATTTAACCCTTTCTGTCTTACTCTATTCATAGGTAGACCAAAAGTATCTTTCTTGAAGTAAGGAACTTCTTGAAGTTGTATTGTAGTAGGTGATCCACTAACTGTACCGTTGTTTCCGTATGGTGATAGATCAGTCCAAGTGTCAACACCGTTATTTCTCCAGTAACCCTTTAGATCTATATTTTTAGCACTAATACTACTTATGGTTCCAATAAAACTAGAGTTACTTTGTAAGTATAAAACCTGTGATATATCAGCTGTATCTACATACGTGTAAGTACCATTACCACTAAATGGCGGAGCGTCACCAGTTTGACCCAGATAAGTCCTAAACTCACCACTAACGTAATTTGATATAGTAAAGGTTATTAAAACTACATCACCTTGAGATGTTCCAAAATTATTTATATATACATACTCCTTATTAGTACTAGAGTTTTTAGAAGAATCAATATTTAAACCACTATTAGAAAATACAAAAACGCCAGGTGTATATGCAGAACCTTGGTATGTTCCCTCAGTCCAATAAGTTGAATCATTAAGATCTGTATCTGTAACTAATTCACTACCTAAATAAGCACTATGATCTCTACAATCTAAAGCTATACCAGCGTTAAATATTTCTTGGACTTCAGTTGCAGAAAGCTCTTTACTAAAATGAGCTAGTTCATCTATAAATCCTTTACCATATAACGAAACACTTTTACATATATGCCTAAAACTAAAGTCTGTGTTTAAAGAGTTTTTTGTGTCAGATTGAAGGACACCGTTGACATAACACTTTAAACCACCTGTTGTTGAGCCTCCCGCGTTGGTTAAAACTATGTGGTTTAACTTACCTTTTGTTAAGTCATTATCAAAATCAAGTTTTGCATCAGTAGGTGACGATACTTTAAATCTTATACCTTTGTTTCCATTGTAAATAGATATTAG
>Ga0208792_1000092_pt1 | contig 37998 bp, 49 predicted proteins | sample 14_taG_FD_184087 | JGI IMG/M metagenome (GOLD analysis project Ga0208792, IMG submission 184087) | Marine viral communities from the Subarctic Pacific Ocean - 14_ETSP_OMZ_AT15311 metaG (SPAdes) (version 2) | ecosystem: Environmental > Aquatic > Marine > Oceanic | place: Pacific Ocean | collected...
TTTAATTTCGGGAGAAATGAAAACAAATGCATCGTAGATAGAAGACAAACCAAATTTCTTTTCCACGTTGTTCGAAAGTGTCCGGACGTCATCTACGTCATAAAAGTGTGCAAATGCTTTGGTGATGAGAGTAGACTTACCGGAACGTGCGATACCCTTCAAGAATGGAATGACTTGCCAGCCGTCCATGTCACCCACGTCAAAGCACAAACGACCACCCATGATGTACATCCACTTTGATACTTCCCCATCAAACTTTTGGTAATCTAGAATAGATTGAAAGTAGGGTGTGGGTATGTCTTCCCATCTCTCAATGTGACTGTAATCTTCTAATTCGGTATCAAAATACTTGCAACTTACGATGGCTTGATCTAAGTTTTTAAATTCCTTCGAATCGTACGTATAGAAATCAGTTTGATATAACCCCGTGGTTGCAGACCAACTCTTACCGACAAAGATACCGTTTTTGAATGACCACACATGTCTATTCCGTTTAATTTCAGGAAATTGCATGTCGTTACAGTTTGATAAGTGTCGAATTACATCTGAATACGCAGAGCCTCTACACGATAGATTTTTCCATAGTTCAAATTCGGTTTCTTTCTGTGCGACACTGTATACATAGTCTTGAATTCTCTGCTCTTGCTTCCATGCACGCGTGTCATGACCATCATCTGTTCGGATCTGTCTGCAACAGTGACCTTTATAGCGTTTGATGTTATTCTCATAGAGCTTTTTTAGAACAGTAAGAATAGCCTGTTGATACGGACTCAATTCTTCCATAGAAGATGGGAGTGTAGAACACCTAAAAATAGATGGGTCTGTTTCTGGGTTAATAGGAATGTACGTTGGGTTGTTAATGCGTTCATAAATGCGAGTATGTCTAAACACAATCTGCCAAGCATCATCTACCTGATCTATCAACCGATTGATGCGCATCGAGATCTTCATATCATCACCATCATCGAGGTCTAGAATCTTGAGTGCATCGGCGCGATGATACAACTGTCCTAATTGAAGATTCATTCGTTGATGTTTCGCTGATATACTTTCGATATCAATATTTACCATAGGTAATCCGGACTCTGGGTTCAATTGATTGGGCGTAAAAAAATTTTTAAAACCCAGTTGAAAGGAAACCGCTTCATCCTCACGACGGAGAATGTCCCACATGTCTTCCAATTGGGTCAAAAAGTTCATGAGCTGTTCTGGATTAAGACCCTGAATCATATTAGACCACGTAATCTGATTCGTCTCTTCTGGGTCGGCATCCTGGTTTATGAAATGTGTCTCCAACATTACAAAGCTCCTTATCTTACCTTTGAGTTAATTTTCTAAGTAGATTTTTGCATCTGAGATAGTATTTTTACCATAATTCTATTTTGCATCTCGAGTTGTTTAGAGATGTTCACCAGGGCAGTACACACAGTATCACCTTCCTCCGAGGCAAAAAGGGAGCCTGCGATGTTCGCGATTTTCATGACGGCGTCGTCTTCCAAAAAATCAGCGAGCTCATCTTCATCTTCATCTTCATACATTTCCATGGGTTGACTTCCATCCTCATCGATCGCGACACCGACATCCGATTCGGTTTCATACTCAGATTCGGATTCGGATTCAACGACGTCGAGTGGCTTTGTCTGTTCAGGCTGAGTCATGGTATACAGTACACCAGGAAAAATCAAACTGAGTTTTTTCGCGAAATTATTTTCTTGGTATATAGTACAAAAACTCTCAGAATGGCCGGTGGTCTTATGCAACTCGTCGCCTACGGTGCCCAAGATGTCTACTTGACGGGCAACCCAAAAGTCACTTTCTTCCAAGCCGTGTACAAGCGTCACACGAACTTCGCGATGGAAAACATCGAACAAACTGTCAACGGTACCCCAGGTGCCAACGGTCGCGTTTCCGTTACCATCGCGCGCAACGGTGACCTTGTCGCCGACATGTACATCGAATCCGTCGCGGGTGCCACCGCGGGTACCGATGATGCCTGGTTGGCCGAGCGCATGGTCAAGGATGTTGAATTGTCCATCGGTGGTCAGCGCATCGACAAGCACTACCAAAAGTGGTGGCGTTTGTACTCGGAGTTGTACCTTGACGAAGCCAAGAAGTCCAACTACGGTAAGATGACCACTGCGATCGAATCCGGTAAGAAGATCTTCTTGCCACTCATCTTCTTTTTCAACAGAAATCCCGGATTGGCGTTGCCTTTGATTGCCCTCCAATACCACGAAGTCCGACTTGACTTCGACTTGAGCGGTGAATTCTCCAACGTTACCAACGGTAGCTTCAAGGTGTGGGCCAACTACATCTACCTCGACACCGAAGAGCGCCGCCGATTCGCGCAAAAGGGTCACGAATACCTCATCGAGCAAGTGCAACACACTGGCACCGACTCCGTCACTGCCGGTACCGAAGTGCAAAAGCGCCTCTCGTACAACCACCCAGTCAAGGAACTCGTCTTCTGCTTGGATGACGGCACCGACACCTGGAACACCTCCAACGCGGCGCCAACTGTCACCGCGAACGTCCTCCGCTCCGCGACTGAATCCAACTGCTTCATCTCCGGCTCCTTCGCGGGTGCCCCAATGCTTGCGGTTGAAGGCGCCAACTTCTCCGAAGATGGTGATGGTACCCTCGACACCTTCAAGCTTGTCCTCAATGGCCAAGACCGCTTCAAGGAACAATCGGGCAAGTACTTCAACACTGTCCAACCATTCGTTCACCACTCCGGCTCCCCATCGCCAGGTGTGTACGCGTACTCCTTCGCCCTCAAGCCAGAAGAGCACCAACCAACCGGTACGTGCAACTTCTCTCGTATTGACAACGCCCAAGTTGCCATCAAGGCTCGTGCGGGTACCGAAAAGACGACCCTCCGCATGTTCGCGACCAACTACAACGTGCTCCGCATCCAATCTGGTATGGGGGGTCTTGCGTTCTCCAACTAAATTGGTTTATTAGAATTGAATTTTGTAATAAGATATAAAATTTAAAAACGTTTACATCATTTTTAAATTTTATTGTTTATATAATATATAAATGGCTGAATCAGAACCAGAACTTCCAGTCGAACCAGTCGAACCAATCGAAGCAATAACGGCGACAGATAGTGGGAAGAGTTCTAATATGGGTGTTATAGTATTGTCGGTTGGAATGGTTGTAGTGTGTATGGTCATTCTATATGTCGTGTTTTTCGACAAGAAAATGGGTAAATCGCCGAACCGTATGAATAACAATTCGATGATGCCAATTCTTAATAGAGCACCACAAGCTTTGAATTCTATCAATATGTCTTCAAACGGTGGTTATGGATACAAGGCTAATGCCTTTTAAAGTTAATACACTATACATGTGTAAGTATGATAGAAATATACACAGACGGGAGTTGTCTAGGCAATCCGGGACCAGGTGGATGGGCGGCAAAATGTTATGACCCAGAATTCGTGGTCGAAGGAGGACATCACACATCGACAAATAATATCATGGAAATGACGGCCGTGGTTAAGGCACTCGAAAAGTGTTTGGAGCTAGATGAAAAGGATGTCACCGTATACACGGATAGTAAATACGTGAAACTCGGTATCACCGAATGGTCAAAGAAATGGCGTGCGAACGGGTGGAAGACGAGTACAGGTAAGGATGTTGCGAACAAGGAGTTGTGGGTGCGTATTTTTGAATTGATTGAACTCATGAGTACAGTCACGATCGAATGGGTGAGAGCGCATTCCACGAATGAAAAGAATAATGAGGTCGACGAACTTGCCCGACGTCAGGCGCATATTTTCTCTGCGTAAAATAATGGACATCGTCGCCCCGTCTTGTCCCAACGGGTGGTGTGAGCGCGAGGAGCGCCTTCTCCGCAGGTGGGCGGAAAAGGCGGCAGGGTATCGTTGGCTACACAACCACGCGCGTCTTCATTACAAATGGTTAACGGATGCACTCATGTATCCGTGTATCATCATATCATCCATTACAGGTGTGGGTGGTTTTGCCGTACTCAATCCTAGTGATGATAATGTTTCGCCCGAGATGAAGAGGAACATTATCATTTTTCAATACACATTCGCCTTATTAAACGTATTAGCGGGTATACTTTCGTCCGTATCCAAATTTAGTAATAGTTCGACTATGCAGGAATCGCATTCATCCATGTGTGTACAATATTCAAAGTTTTATAGGAACATAGACATGGAACTTTCATTAGACATAGAACATAGATCTAACGCCATGAAATTCGTGACAAAACAACGTCAAGAGTATGATAGATTGTTAGACGAGGCTCCCGATATACCTTATCGCACCATATGCCAATTTAACCGCGAATTCCCAGACAAAGAAAACAAACCAGACGTATGTAACGGTCTAAGTGTTATAGATGAGGACATGTACGTAAAAGATACTAGGGTGAGGGATGCGATGGCTCGCTGGATAACGCGTACGCGATCGAGGTCTCGCAGTAGAAGTTCAAAGGAATTTGATAGAGTATGATTACTAATGCCACTGAAAGTACAATACGACACCAAAACTCACTATTATGACCACGACGATCATTACGTGCGTGAAATTATTACAAGGAACGTCCTCTTCTGGTATTGGTCTTTGATGTCCCCAGTTTTCCATACTCCTTCTTTATGTTAGACGCGGTTTTTTATGATACCCTCCTGTAAAAAACTAAATACTAAATGCATACGAGCCTTATCAAAGAAACACCTCGCTACAAACCACAAGCGCATGTTAGAATAAAACACGAAAATAGTCCTAAGTGATACCCCTTGACCCATTCAGTAATACAAAATGGAACTCCAACACGCTATCGTTCACGGCGATCTCGACAGGCTTCGAAAGCTCGAACACCAAATCCTTGAACACGCAAATCACGTGTACGAAGATGCTGGAAATGGAAACGACAATTATGAAAACTTTAGTATTTATTGGATTGCGATCAAAGAGGACAAGGAGCTCGCACTCGAGATGTTTATGACGTTTATCAATACGTGCCAAACCGCACTCGGTAACTTCTTTCACGCATACATGGAGGTCATGGCGTATCCGGGTCTTGTTGGAGCTGTGTGCAGTGGTAATGAAGCCATCGTGGATATTCTGAAAACGTTCGTTGATGAAGACACATACATCGACATCGTTAGTACGTACAACTAGGTTAAAGATGTAATGCGTGTATTATACATGAAAGACGAGCTCTTATAACTCAGTTGGTTAGAGTGTGGTGCTTATACGATAGTATATACATGTGAGTTCATTCTCACAGAGGCACGCCAAAGTCGCGGGTTCGAGCCCCGCTAGGAGCATTTTTACATGTGAATCACACATGTAAAAATGTTCTCTGTATAATGTAAATGACATTTCTTCAAAACACGAGTATACTTTTACCACTCGTGATAGTCACACTCTATAGTGGGGTTAAGGTTTCCCAGACCAATTTTTACCCAGGAATCGATAATTTACTCAACCAAAACACATTGTATGGCATCATTATAATGATGCACGCCATGTTTGGTATCTCACCAGTGAGTGAACTTCCAGAGCGCGCCAAAGCAGTGGCTTCGAGTGTTTGGTTCAAACTTATCTCTCTTCTTATCATTTCATTCTCCGCGACTCGAGATTTTGAAGACGCTGTTCTTGTGTTAATAACATTCCTCGGTATAGTCCAACTACTGCGCACAAAAGAAGAACGTAAAAAGTATCGATATATTATAGTGTAGATGTTTCGTGCAACGCATGAACCAAATGATATTTACAAGTATAGACGTATTAAAATTCGTACCACTATACTTGAAACTATATATAAAAGACCTTGTATAAATATGAAATCTGAAAGGCACGACAATGATCGTTTGCGTTTCAGATTTAGGGAAGCTATTCGAGAAGCAGAAGAAATTTGTGCCGATAACAAGGGGTCTCGCGAGTGTTATAATGCATGGTACGAAGTTGATGAACTCGAGGATTCTCTCATGCGTCTTGGCGAAGAAGTTATCCAAGAGAATAATATGAAGTATGGATCAATCATAAGACGAAATTTTAAATTAAGATGGAATATACAAAACGTAGAAGACCATCACGTTATCCCGCGTCAATTTAAAAATCATCCAGTCGTCAAATACCTTAGGTACGACGTGAATGATAGTAAAAATATCATCATGATGCCGAGATATGTTTTACCCGGTCTCAGAGAAAATAGACTCACGCATCGCGGTGGACACAAAAAGTACAATGATTACGTAGGAAATGTACTCAATTCACTTGATACATTAGATGAACCAGAAAAAGATTTCAAATTATTTACTGAATTTTTAAAAACAGCGTGTCGCTTTAGACCCCAGGACATCCCTTGGAAGTGATACTTCGTGTACGAGGATGAGTCGTTTCCACCATGGTCATATATTCGTCAATCGTAAAATCAACTGGTTCAGATTCTTCATCCATGCGTATTAACAATATTCTTCCGTCTATATCCATATTTGAAAATGGCCTAGGTAACATGTTTTCATTTTTATTTAGATTAAATGGGGATTCTTTACATTTTAATATTACTACAAATTCCTCCTCCCATTGCCCGACAAAAGTTGCTTTACCTCTGAGTATTTTGTAAATTTCATTTTTCTCGGGCGATAGATCTACGTTTATCTCGTGTACATCGTTTGGTTTTTCATTTATAAGTACAGCTCTTACCATCTTATGATCATGCGACAAAAAAATTAATATCCTTTTTCCAAGAGTTCCGTTTGTGCATCCGGGAATCTCTTTGAAAAATAATCCTTCCTTTTCCAGTCACTGTGACCTATCAGACTTTTATGTGAACGATCTATGAGCATACAATGTCTTAAATCTTTGTAATAAACTCGGGCGCCGTCAAATACTAAGTCTTCGTGTTTCATATCAATGTGATTATCCATCACATCAAAGTTATGTATATATTTATGCATATTGTCTACGTGTATCAAATAGCACTTTGTGCTGGAAATCCAGCGAACGAGCTGAAGACCACTTTTTGATGTATCTGATGCGGGATATCTCGATAAACAATGAAAGAAACAGAGTTCGAAATCATCCCCTAATTCATCTATGACTTCTTGAATTTCATCAAAAAGCTTTGGGTGTGTAATGACAACATTATCTTCAAACACGAGTGCATATTTGTGACGCCCTTTAAAACATTTATTGTATATGTTCATGTGACCCATATAACATCCGATTGCGCCTAGGTTAAAGTACGTAATGTTTGGTCTGACCGCGGATTCGTCGTAGTGCAACTTAAGAGCCTCCCTGTAATATTTAGGATCTACGCGGTCTGAATAAAGCTTCGCCTTTTCTGGAGTTCCCGTGTCCGGTCCGACAACTACTTCGAGTGGAATCGTGTGGTCATACGTGTTCATGAAACGAGTTGCTCTTACTCCATTTGGATCAGTCGTAAGCATGTAACACTTATAATCAACACGGGGCCTGTATATTATGGATTTTAAAATTATGAGTGTAGCGATTAAAATTATTACAAATAACATGCTTAAAATATACGCATAAAATTATATGCGAAGTGCTGCGATAAAGTTCATGGGCGTCTTTCTTTGTTTCCAAAAGTAATATTCATACAAAGCAGTATACACAGAAACACACGGAATATCAGACGTTGCACAGTGAATACAGAACGTTTTTGCATACAGGGCTGTTTTTTCTAAGACATCATACATATCTCCATCTTTGTACATATCACATTCAACCTCGCTCATTTCTAGACAATTTTTAATAGCTGGACATGCTCGAGTGGCTTCTATGTAAATCATTGCATACATGAAACGTATGGTTTGTATAGCCACGATATTATCAATAAACTTGTTGAATACCTGTTGTGTATCAGAAAGTTTCATGTCTCTACTCATAGAGCGAGCGTTTGCGGCAGATTGTAAAATGGGTGCACAAACACCCGTTTCGATTGCTCTCGTGGCGCACCACGTAGTTCTCATATTTTCATTTACAATATCATCATTTTCTGGGGCCGAATACATGCGATTGATAGCATTCTTTAAAATTGGACCATTCACATCTGTCTTCCGAGTTTCATGCAATAAATCATTTATGAGCGTGTCTTGATTTGTGTATCCATATACATCTGCGTATACTTGATAGAGGCTACATTCCATAGCTTCGTGGACGGTTTTGATTAAGTGTGCTGTACCAGGTTCTCCATCGAGGTGCACGAGTCTTTTTGCAAATGTCCGAAAAAAGATTTCTTGTGCGTCTATAACCTTTCTCGAACCATCGAGCATGAGTAATTTATTAGACATACCCCCAGTAATGTAATGGATACCCTTATCTTTGCAATTTTCATAATAAATTGCATTTTCATCAAACTTCTGTAAATTTAAATTTACAATTGTGTCTTCTTTGTCACACCACTCGATGAGTTGGTCCATTGTATTTTCATATCCATAATCATCTGGATTTATGAATGTAGCGATAGTTCTTGGGCCATTCATATTTAATGTTAAATCGGCGACAGTTGGTTGCATTTTAACATTTTTAAATGGCGTAAGATTTGTTTTGTATTTATCGTACACCGAAATATTCTTAAATTGTTGCATGTCACGAATAACCTTAAGGCTATTCGAGTTGACACCCACTATACCGTAAGAAGACATACTTTATTGTAATGGTGTATATCTTTTATACTACTTTTTCCAACCATACATCGACATGTCTGAATTCTCACACCACGGGTATACTTCTTCGTAACCCATGAAATTATGAGCGGTCATACCAATGTCTTTGCATTGTAAACATATATCAGTATTATCGTCTATGATTGTACCGATAGAGAGTGCCCTACATATATCAACTTTTGGTATTTCAAATTCTGTATAACTATTCGTCAATATGATATCATCGAATACACCTTTGAAATGATACTGTAGCCAATTTTCAGTCCTTTTTCGAGCAATTTCCTGCCTTCCAGTCACCGCATATATTTTGTCAAATTTTCCTCGCAAACGAACCATGCCTATCTGAGAACCGCGTATAGGAGAAATTTTACAGAAATCATCAGATTTGTAAAAGTCACGAACCATTTGAGCCGATTCTTCTTCTGTTATGTTAAACATATCCTTGTATACATATGAATACTTTTGGTTTGGACGTGGCATTTTTAATCCTCGCCATCGAGCCATGGGACGAACGAATGGCATAAGAACTTCATCTATATCTATGGCAATCTTCTTCATTTATCATAACATCATTCGTAATCTCTAAATGCTATTCCTACTGGAAACCGTGGAACGCCTAGTTCGGTTAAATTTTGATATTTTACCGTGAGCATCTTACCAATGTATTTTGATGAATTGGTAAACATTTCGCGGCGCTTTTCTTGTGTACCTTCAGGTCTTACGGTAAACATGTGACCACTTTCTGTCACACACTCCCACGTGGGTGTACCCACATCTTTACCCGTGCACTCACGCACACCAACGACCTCATATTCATCCGTTTTAAAATCTTTCAATTTAAGAAGGTAATTGCTCCTTTTTCCGATTTCATATACACTCGAGGCTTCGCGAATCATAGTTCCTTCGTATCCAGCATCCATATACTCTTTGTGCACTTTATGGATGTCGTCCTTTGTTTGTACCCATTTGGTTTCCACGTTCACGCGCTCAATTCTTTCCTCAAATGTAAGATTTGGTCGATTCGTGTCGAAATAATCAAACACTAAAAAATCCAAGGCTTTTGGATTTGTTTTGTATAAGCTCGTAATTTCTTCAAATGTCTTTGTTGGATCGTAACACTCCCCATCTAGATATTCACCCTCTTTGAGTTCTTTTCCCCAGTGTTCTGTACCCGGAACAATTTTACCCGTCCGAGAAATTCCACCCTTATTAGATACAAGCAAACGAACGCCGTCTATTTTTGGTTGTACATAGAACGGTTCTGAAATATATTTGTGTCGGTCATCCCATTTATTTGCGAGCATGGGTAAAATAGGTATCTCTTTTTGATTTTCCCACATTGTCTTCGCACGTTTAAGAGCGCTATCATATCCAAGCTTAACATGAATGGTTGAAATAGATTCCTTTCCACCGACCATACCAGTCTTCTTCACGATATTGGCGGTGCCATCGGGAAGTTTATTTACACTAATATCAAAGTAGCGTTTTTTGCCGTTTTTGTCGGTTTTAAAAATTGTTTCCATTATAGTAAGGGTAGATATGATTCCGGTCGTAAATCACGAGCGATTGGAGCGACTTAGGCCACCCCCCGCAACAAATATTCCACTCAACGCGAATACTGCATGCATATTTATTATTATTTTAGCTATTATTGGTTTGTACAAGAGAAGTGTAGACATCAGTCAATCGAGGAAACAACATTATACTTGAGGCACTCTTCGACATTCATATAGATGTCCTTCTTCATGAGCTTCTTGAATTCTTTTTCCGGGATTTCAGTCTTTTCGAGATAGACCTTCGTGATCATGTCCATGAACTTAGAACACGAGTCCATTTCATTCTTCAAATCTTCAAACTTACCCCAGAACCCATTCGTCGATAATTGGTGGATGAGGATATGTGCATTCTTGCCCATGCGACGTTCATGTCCACCAAGCAACATAAACGAAGCTGCACTGCAACACGCGCCTTGAGCGATAGTAACAACTTTAACTCTCGACTTTTCAATAATATTCATGGCGCTAAGACCAGCAAACATCTCTCCACCGTCACTACAGATGTTGATTCTGATTTCAGGTTTGAAACCCGGGAAATCGATAGATTGTTTGAGTAGCTTATTTTCAAGCTTCTTAAAATCTTCGGTAAATTCCAGAATATCATCGGATGTTACATCGCTATAGAAGAACATCTCATTGCCAATGATTCGCGTAGTCCTAAACTCATCTTCACCCGAAGTGATTGGTAGGATAGTAGGGGCTGGCATTTGTTAATTGAAGTGTGCAAGTTTTAAGTTACTTTTTGTATTTTTTGAATGCCGAGGCTGGTGATCTTCTCACTGACTGGACCTTTTTTGTTTTTGGTAGGGGCTTTTTAAAGGCGGATTTGGCAGACGTACCCATGTTTTGTGGTGTAGCTTTTCTTGCTTTTGGTTTCGTGACTGGTGTCGCTCTGCTGAGTGTATTTACCATTTTATATACAAGAAGCCTCATATTTTCAAGTTTTTGGTTAAATTCTTTGTTTACGTTTCTGGCACTCGTTGCACTACTCATTTATGTAACCAGTTATTTTAATAACATTTGCGAGTTTATGGCGAGTATTTTTTCATACACGTGTTATATGCATGGCTTCTTGAACCTAGGAAACACTTGCTACTTTAATTCGGCGATGCAATCACTCCTTCATATATTACCAATATCTGAACATATATACAAGAGTAGATATGTAGGTGATTGTAAATTTACTAAATTGTACCACGACCTCGTGACTATGTACTTCAGTAGACAAGAATCTAATAAGATTGATCTTACACCACTATTGAAAGAATTTCAAATGGTGTTTCCTAGATTCAAGTTACACGAACCTCACGACACCCAGGATGCTCTTTTTTGTATAATAGACATTCTAGAAAAGGAATATGGAATAATAAAGCGTTTAATATATGGTAAAAAGACACAAATAACTATATCACCGGATGGTAAAAATACAAGTGACACAGATTATAGCATACAGACACTTACTATCGATGATCACGTGTGCAAGGTGAGTGATTTAATAAATAAAAGTATGAACTGGAATACACTCGAGGGATACGTAGACGACAATGGAAAGGTTCATCACGTGGCGACGACGCGGACTATTTTTAAACAACTACAATCAGTAATGATCATTTCGTTCGATAAAAAAAGTCGGATACAGATAGAAGAGGACTTATCATTTACAGATGATATTAGTTATTCACTACAATCGTGTGTAATACACGAAGGCGTACAGTGGGGCGGTCATTATTACTCTATGTGTAAATTCAACGATAAGTGGTATGTACAAGATGACGATCATATAGCAGAGGTGAATTTGAAGGAAATAGATGGGTATTACATTCTCATATACATTTTAAAAAATCAGTAATTTTTATGTTCTCTTTTATGTTTACTAACGTTCTATAAAACGTACGCCTATTATTCGGGTACGTTTTATCAGTTCTCTGCATGATAGGCATCCACCACATTGGTGTATCTTCGGACATGTATTTACACTCGAGAATCATGTTCTCACGAATCCACGAAGTGTCGAATTTATCTTCGGGAATTATAGATTCAAATACAAGTTCACCTTTTTCTTGAACATACAATCGCCATTTCCCATTCACTGACCGCGCCTGAAAATCAATCGTATTCTTTTCACATGGTTTCCATTTAAACATGGTCTCATGAGTACCAATCTTTACGGGACAGTTTATTGGTGTAAATATAAGTCCATCAACTTCTTGAGTCACGGTAGGTAAATACTCATTTAAGAAGTATTCGTAGTCACACATGAGATGAAATTTCTTTACCTGTATTTTGGTCACGTCACTTTTCAGTGCGAGTAGTTTTTTCGCCGCCTTTTCACAATACTCGAGTCTATCAATGAAATTCTTGTGACCCACAATGATACCCGACTCTTTCAGACAGTCATATATCAAAAATGTATCCTTGTAAAGTTCCCCTTCCAAAATAGTGCCTTCATAAAATGTGCGCCTAAATGTAAGTTTACAAAGAAACATATCAAGAGCTCGGTTCACGAAAACACACACTTTGTGAGTTCCATACATGAATGCGAGTAACATAAATCGAACACCATCCGTTTTTTCGCAAACCACGTAATCATTTTTTCGAAGTAAATCAAAATGTTTATATTCGATAGATATCGGCTGACATCCCGGAAATCGATTGGGTGTCGTCCCCCATGTGTCCTCCATGTATTTTATCGCGTATTTGTAAAGTGGATCATCCCTCTTTACAGATACTCGTGACATCTGTTTAATATTTTAAATTTAATCTTTAATTAGCTTTAATGCCGGCCGCGTTCAGCAAGTTACTTACACACTCATGAGTATATGTCATTGTCAACTTAGATGCTGTATACGCGTTAATTTTGACACCCAACTCCTTGAACTTGGAAAACATCTGCCCCATTCTCGGTGGAACTCGACAATCGTGTGTGCGCTTATCCCTTACACACTTAGACGTATTCTTGCACATCATTAACCAACACCTCGCCTCTGAACTCGTAACCTGGTAGATATCTTCGGAGATCATTTTACCAACCTCAGTGTCGAAGTGTAGACCAATTTGACTAACCGGTTCAGTCGTTTTTTCATTCACACTCTTTTTAAACTGTTCCCAATCGATACCCTCTTTTACACCTGGGAATACTAAACAACCAAGACCATCGTGTGGTTTAAATACTTGAGCAATTGACCCTTCATCCATCGCCACACCGAAATCAATAAACAAGATGCGGTCGGACGTCTTCATGTATCTTTGAATGATATCAGACTTATCATATGGATCGTCATTCACATACACGACTTCATTTTGGACTCCATTTGCTTGGATGCACATAAGGTTTAAGCGTAAAACCGTGTGTAACGTTTTCACATGACACGATTTACTCCGAGTAACGATGATAGTCGCAAGTTTCATTAACAACTATAAAACTCTAAGCCTTAAGCCTATCATTCATACAACCAGAGAATGGCAAGTTACCAACATGTCCCAATGTGGTGTGAACGTCGGCATAAATCTTACCTCCAACTTGTTGCCATCGTCTACAAAACGCGTAGTCTTCAGACAAATATCTCCGAGATTCCGGGTCAATCATACAATCAAACACGGCGCAATATTCATCAAAATCCCTGTTTTGGTGGTCGTTTTTGCAGTTCAAATCTGTGAAGTGTTCGTGCATCTTTTCAAACGCTTTGCGGGTAATAACCATGAATCCCGTTGGTCCATCCAGAACTTCCACGAAACCATTTTCAACTGAACGTCTGTGTGCGCCGATATTAGCTACGAGACTCGATGAAAGCATAGCCATATTTCTATCATCACCTTGCTCAATCGCAGTCTTCGCTTGATCCCACATAACGACCTTCTTTGGATATATCGCTACCGATACATCGTGTCCCGATCTTACAAGGCGAACAACCGAGTCCGCGTTAAAATCAACGTCCGCATCGATAAACATGAATAGATCAGCGTCGGTTTTTTGCATAAAACGACCAACTGCGACATTTCGGGCTCTGTGTACGAGAGATTCATTTTCCGTTGTATCAATCATGAGCTGAATACCCTCCTTAATCAATTCAATTTGAAGCTTAATGACGCTCGTCATAAACTTTTCTAGACAGAGACCACCATAGCATGGTGTAGCTAAAAACAATTTGACCATATTACATTACATTACATTCATTCCTCTAAGTATCGTTTAATTATACTTTCTATCTTGTTTATAGTCGGTATAGATACCGAACATTTATCATTTATTTCACTCTTAGAAAGTTGCCCTTTCATCACCACATAAATCACGACCGACGCCACACTATTAGGTGTTTTACTCATGAGCTCTGTACAATTTTCTAACTTTGCACACATCTTGTTACATTCTAACCTCTCCGCTCTCGTAACTTCAAACGAATTTAGTAAACGTTGCATTACGTTAAATGGTTTCGTTACGTAATTCTTTTCGGTCTTTCCAAGCAATGTATCTTTGAACATTTGTGTAGTTCTACTAATATCTTTTGACTGAATACCAAACATGTCTGCGATTTCCTTTGTCGTGCGAGGAATTTTTGAAAGTCTACACGCGTACAAGACGCAGTTGGCTTTTATTCCCAGACGCACAGCTCCCCGGGTCAATTTTTCCACGTTAAATTTCCTATACATCATCTTTGCATCTTTCAATACACTTTCAGGTAAAGATGGGCAAGCTTCGTCTATATCTTTATATGCGTGAAATAGAGACCTATCCGTGTGATTCATCGATTGATGAAAATTTATTTTTGCCATTCTTTTATTTTCATACGTCGATGTATTCTTTGTTGATATGACAGTTCCCTTACCCCATGCATTCGAAAACAATTCTGGATTCGGATTTGGGTTTCCACATCTAGATGGATCATTCACACGTCCATCTTCAGTGAGACCACTCGTCCATTCAGGGCTATCATCTATGAAATGCGCTTGTGTGAGTCCACACCGCGAACACACGGGCATTCCTTCTCTGGTAAATACTTTTACACCATTACAATTTATACATATATGCGTATTGATTGACTTTCTTACAGCGGGTTTATTTAATAAGCGGTCGACATCCGACCAAATAGCAGCCAATCCTTCCATATCAAAAATACCTTTTTTTTGAAAGTTGAAAATGCGCACTTAGGTTTTCAAAAATTTAGATTATCCGCATGCATTTTGGCAAACTCTTCAATAGAATCAACCACCTGTTTAAATTTACGAGAACCGGGACTCGTGGGTTCCCATTCATTCCATTCGCGATCGACTTCCCTGTGCGAGGAAGGAGGTATGACCTGTCCATCGATTTCGTCGTCTGGGACAATGAACCCTTCTAAATCACTTTCTTCATCCGATTCATCAATGATATCACTTTCCATATCTTCCTCTATTTCATCTTTTATACAATACATGGAGTCGCCTATTTTACAAAATACGGATGTACCATCCGGGTAATGCTCACACATGTTTTCTGGTTGTACAAGTTCTTCATTTTCATCAAGTTCATATACACGAGCACCTTTATACACGAGAGACGTGTCTAGGTAATAATTGACGGTGAGATAGTCGTTCATGTTCTCTGTAGTTGTTGCGTACATCTCATCATCAACATCGTCAATATTTAACAAAACTTTTATGAGATCACCAGGCTGGATCTCTGAAAAATTAATCATTCTTAAAGTTTTAAGACAAAAATATTTTCAGGTAATAACACACATGGGGATTGAAATTTTTTCGAAGGATGGATGCAAGTACTGCGACCTAGCTGAAGATATATGCAAGGATTTGTGCTTAGATTATAAGAAAACAAAAATTGAGAAAGGTGATTTGGAAAAATTATGCGGGAAACCAATCGCCGCGTATCCACAAATTTTTATCGATGGAAAACATCACGGAACATTTTTTGACTTTCAGGACTACATCGAAGACACGGAGCCAATGCTCTTACCGACACTGAGTAGGTTTACTGTGTTCCCTATTCAACATGACAATTTATGGGCATTGTACAAGCAAGCACAAATGAGCAACTGGACAGCGGAGGAGGTCGACTTATCAAAGGACATGGATGACTGGAGCAAACTGACAGATAACGAACAGCATTTTATTAAGACTATATTGGCATTCTTTGCTGGTTCGGATGGTATTGTATTTGAGAATCTCAACAACAACTTTGCGGATGAAGTGCAATATCCCGAAGCTCGGTCATTTTATGCATATCAAGCACATAATGAAATGGTTCACGGGGAAACATATAGTAAATTGATAGACAAGTACATTCGTTCACCTTCGGAAAAAAAGGAATTGTTTTCGGCGATACAAAGAGTACCGTGTATCGAGAAAAAGGCGAGATGGGCGATGAAATGGTTTGACACGTCGCGCCCTTTTTGTGAAAGACTTCTCGCTTTCGCGTGTGTGGAGGGTATATTCTTTTCCGGAAGCTTCTGTGCCATCTTCTGGCTCAAGAAGCGGGGTCTTCTCCCGGGTCTCTGTTTCAGTAACGAGCTGATAAGCAGAGATGAAGGACTCCATCAACAATTTGCGGTTGAGTTGTTCAACATGCTTAAATTTAAACCAAATTCTGACACGATTAAGGAGATCGTGAAAGAAGCGGTAGAAATAGAGAAAGAATTCATCTTGGATGCACTTCCATGTAGTCTCATTGGTATGAACTCCGAGAAAATGACACAATACATTGAATACGTATCAGATAGACTTTTAAAACAAGTGGGTCAAGAAAAGATCTGGAATTCGACAAACCCATTTGAATTCATGGAAACCATCAGTCTCGACGGAAAGACAAACTTCTTTGAAAAGAGGGTGGGTGATTATGGAAAGATGGACGAGGATTCGTGTGAAATCGAGTTCGACGAAGATTTCTAAAACACTTCAATATACTAAATGGTATTTTGCCATTTACTATATTGATTAATTAATAAACCAAATGAAATAATTACTCTATAGTCACAGTCTTACCGTCGTCGCATTGGCAAGTGACCTGCTTTTGTACACGAACTTTGAGAGTCACTGGTTTGTCGATTTCGTCACCCATGACATCGAGTGGCGCGAGTTCAAGACCACTATCGACCGCATCGTATTGCATTTCGCTAAAACCCGGAAGAGGCTCTGGCATTTCAGTCATTGGTGGGGTGATAACTGGTTCCTCTTCTTCTGGGGAAGGTCCAACCATCATTGGCATTTCTTCTTCAATGGAATATCCTTCCTTCTTAATGTTCATCATGGCCCACGTGATGAGCAAGAACACCACGGTGTGAAGAGCGAGACCTCGCAAAGTGGGGCAACCGGTTGGACCAGAAACCCATCGACCGAAAATAGAACGCGTCAAACGGAATGTGTCTGGGTTCGCGATTATAAAGAACACGAGAGAAGACATAGCGGAAATCAAAAATTTCTGTTGGGCCTTCGCACCCCCGCATCCACAACCACAATCTTTAAAGATACCCATGTGTAATTTTTATATTGTAGACTGAGAAAAAAAACATGCTTAAAGTTTGGACACCATCATAAGATATACAAAAACAAACCAAATGTCGTCTACTAACATGATCCAACTTTCCAACACTTTCGAATCGTCCTCTGTTGTCTTCAGTAAAATGAAGAAGAACAAGAACGGTGGCAAGACAGTATACATTAACACGGCCGATGGTAAGGGTAAGCTCTACTTGCAACTTCCGTTCATGCGAAGCCCTTATGGTCTTAGTGCCTTTACTGATGAGACGACTAATAAGACGTCGTATTCGCTCGATTTGTCTATTGACCCGGACAACGAGCAAGCCGTCGAACTCGCCGCCAAGCTCAAGGAGCTTGATGCGAGAATCATCGAGACGGTTGCGGCAAACTCCAAAGAATGGCTCGGAAAAGTGTACAATCCTGAAGTGATGAAGGAGGCTTTGTATAAGCCGCTTGTGCGCCCCGGGAAAGAAGAATACCCAGACACTGTTAAACTCAAGGTCATGACCAAGCCAACCGGCGAATTCATGGCTGAAGCATACAACCCTAAGCGAGAACTTGTTCCGATTGATTCCATCGAAAAGGGACAACGGTGTATGTGCATCGTAAACGTGACCCAAATCTGGTTCATCGATAATAAGTTTGGTGTGAGCTTGCGCCTATCGCAAGCACTCTTCGAACAATCGACGAAGCTTCCTTCCTTTGCATTCCAAGGCGTCGAAAGTGTCCCATCTGGTGACGCGGTTGATGAAGGCGCCGAAGAAGAATATTACGAAGAAGAATGTCAAGTCGAAGAATAAAATCTAGCATTAAAACAAGATGCAGGTGGAACAACACATCAAGAATTTAGCGGTCATCAGGCGCAAAGTTGGAAAAACCAATACACCCAGAGACCACGAAAAGATTGGTAAGGAGGTCACCGAAGCTATCAAGAAATTAGGTTGTAATCCAGACAAAATATTTTATACCATAAACGGTAATGTGACCCCGAATTTGTCTATTAAGAAAGCGGTTCGAACGCGTGTAGGTACCAAAAAGATTGGCGAAGGTGAATATGGCGAGATTTTTTATGGGTGTGTCGATAAACGATGCAAAAATGAAATTGCGATAAAAATTCAAAAAGAATCGATGACAACGGAATATAAAATTGGAAAACTACTCAGTAAACTTGGTGGTGTGAATCCATATGCTCTTGAAAAGTGCAAAGATAGAAACGTCATGTACAGTGAATACGCGAATGGGGGTGCACTCGAGCCATACATCATGAAAAACAAGAACGCGTTGAGACCTATACATTTCAGGTTTATAATCACTGACGTGTTATACAATCTTTATAGAATACACAAAAAGTACCCATCTTTCAGGCATAGTGATCTTCATGGTAAAAATATACTTTTGCGAACCCGAACACCCACGTTGAATGTGTCCAAATACAAAATAGGTAAGATGACGTTGGACGTCGAAGACATCGGTTTAGAAACAATGTTAACAGATTATGGTTTATCATCGACGGGTACTATAAAAAATCCAACTATACGTGGACTCGATAAACATTATGGTATAGCCCCGACATCCCACATGATGTACGATGCGCACCTCTTCTTGAATGCCATGTTTCTTATATGTAGTCGAATAAGAACAGAATCATCTAATAGTGTAATTCGTTTTATTCAACGTATATTACCAAAAGAATATATAGGTTTAGAATCTAATAAGATTGAAAATTTCCGTTTAAAACTAAATGCCGATCACACTAAATTACCCACATTTGAAGATATATTCTCAGATGCATTCTTCTTACCATACCGGTCAAAAGTGACGTCGCGTAAGAATCCATTGAACTTTATACCAAAGGCAAAACCAATTTTACAAATGAAACCAAAGAAAAAGGTGGTTGTAAAGACACCCTTAAACCAAGAAGCGGCGAAAGAACGCGCAAAGACAATTTTGAAAAAGAAATCCATGCCTTCACCGAAAGTAACCATAGCACCAAAAGGATACACGCGTATAGATGGAAAGAAGTGCACCACGTATAAAAAATCAGAGATTGTCGGAAAGGCAAAAAGAGCGGGGATAGATACTCAGGGAAAAACCGTGAAGCAGATGTGCGACGCTCTAAAAATAAAATATGTGAAGTAATTAAATTATGATTGCTTTCTTAGTTCTGACCATAATCGTTTTAATTGTTTTGTTTTACACTGGGCGTCCCACTAAGTGTCCGTGTGGGTGTGGCTGCAGAAAAGGGCGTTGCGATTGCAAAGGGTGCACTTGCAAAGCATGTAAGGAAAAATGGACCGTGTACGGGACTAATTGGTGTGGTTGGACTACAAAGCAACTTGATTACATGAAAAAGAATGGTAAAGCGTTCGATTTCGTTGACTGCGAAAAACAGCAATGCAACGGAATCAAGTCATTCCCAACTCTTAAAAGTTCGGAAGGTGAAATGTTTTCGGGATACCGCGAAGTTTAAATACCACGGACCACGGCGAGCGCCAACGACAAGATGAAGGCATCAAGGAAAGTATCGAGCTTCTTGAGAACAGTCACGTGCTTCACGAGCGAACGGTTCCACAAGAATCGTAGCACGAAGGTCGTGATGAGAATCATGAGAACAAACGTGAGGAGTTCGGTGATGGCGTCTTGAGTCTTGCGCGCGTTAACAAGACCTTGGATCATTTATCTATTAATAATATTTTTTTCTCCAATATTATTAATGGGTCAAGACACTAAACGTCTCCCCCTGAGTGGGTCAGAACATAGGTTTACACAAAGATTATGGGGGCGAGCGATTGGTATCAATAATAACAATTGTTACGCGTATGCTGTCGGTGATTACGAAAAAAAGAGATCATACAAGAGTGTCCCCGGTGAACGTGCTGGTGTCAAGAACATGAACCATTCGTATGTAAACTGCAAAAAATTACCACAACGTGTCGTTGCGGATAACCCAAAGAAAGTGTACATAGCAAAAGCTGAAGAGAAATGCAAACCCGGGCATTACAAAGTTATGATGTTCGTTGCACCCGGAAATCCAAATAATTACTTTAGACAAGGTGATTTTCACTTTTATAAGCAAGTAAATGTTGTGGAGTATAAATTGAAAAAAGGTAACACACACGAAGCCATCGCAAAATTTTTCAAAGTCCCGGTCACACGAATTAAAAAAGTTGCACCAAAAATTGTACCAGGTAAAATCATACGTTTCAAGGCTAATATATTTGCCCACAAGCGTGGTTGGGCGACAGGACCACTTCTTACTGATGCGAAAGGTAATGTGATAATAGATCCACGCAAAGCATCTAGAGATTATGGGTCGTTAAACTACAAAACGTACTGTAGTTCATTCTGTGTTAAGAATAAGGGGATCAAAGTCGGACACACTCACACCAAAGTCAGAAAGAAGACTTGAAAGATCAATCTCATTTTCAACATCAAAGAATATATCGAGTGCGTTAAATATAAACTCAGATTCGAGTAACACTGCGTTTGAAGTCGATTCAAAATTATTATGAATCGTTATCTGCACCCTGAAATTATCCCCATCAAACACTTTCCTGCATATAGGACAAGTTTGCTTACCTTTATTTTTCCACTTTTCTAGACAGTGTGAATGAAATAAGTGCCCACAACGTATGGGTTTATTATGCCGTGTCTCTCTGACGTCACCGAGACATATGGCACACTGAGACATTCTCTAGAAAAGTTGTATATTAAAATAACACTAATTTTGCGTATTTAGTAAATGTTGCGAGTGTCGACCAAAGCTTCGTCACACGAAGAACACTTCTTGGTGTCTTGTTCGGGTTTGAAAAGTTCTGGACCCTTCGATTGCAAAAGTTTGCGGTAAGAGTAGTTGTCTTCGTAAGACACACCGTTCTTGTTCATCAAGTAGTTGTTGTACAATTGGCTAGACGAGTTGATGGTGAAGCATCGACCATCGGCCATTCCAAGTCGCTGAGACATTTTTATTATTACATCAGAAATTAATTTGTCTATTCTCTATCGTACGTTTCCATGATTTTACATTCATGCCTCTGAGTTTTTTAACTATATCATTTATGTTTGCGCCTGATAACGAATCAAAAATTTCTTTTTTGTCTGGTGCAACTTCACCGACTCTGATAGATGGTTCTGTGTTAATATGCTGATTGATTATGTTATATGCAAATGCAATTTCTTTGAATGTCTCGGCTCCAGTGATGATAATCTTCCCTGTACTAAAAATACTCGTCGTCACTTCTTTCATGTCTTCAGCTGGCTTGAACTTTACTTTTACAGCAGAATACCGATCTGGCTCAAATGACACTTTGAATATATCTGAATATTTTTCAAAGTGATCCGCTGTACGCATCAAATTGATATTCCAATTTAAGCTGAAATTTGAGTTTATCATCACAACCCGAAATGTCTCTATCGGTGGTATACACGATTCATTGAGTAATTTACCAATGAGAAGTGAGAGTTGTCTGATAATGTGTTTGCAGTTTACTAAATCTGAACATCCCGCCACCTGGATACTACCGTTTGGAAAAAGCTTGATAGATTTTACACTGTACATGTCTGTGTAAGACAGCGTAATCTGGTTATAAAATGAAGTTGGTTTCAGTATCCATTCACATCCTGCATCTTTTCGTCCACGCATTCTCAAGCGAATCGGCGATATTTTCTCAAAACACTTGCGAAGATGTTGTATATCAAGTGGCTTATTAAAGCTCGATACCATCGTGATAGTCGTAAGTTTTACCCATGATGGTCTAATATTCTCTGGAATCTCATTTCGAAACTCATCAAGAGTTAGGTAATACGAAAACGTGTTATTGACGATTGAGCTGAACATAGTTAATTTAGGTGTGTGTCCAGTTCGACTTAGGCTTTTAAAATACTTAGAGAATTTACGTTAAAGAAAACCATGACCTCCTTCGTAAAAACTGCTCGTGTTTCCCATGATATTGAAAGTGATTCACAAATAATAGAAATAGAATACGTAAAGTATACGAATGGAATTGGTTATGAAAATAAAACAGATACCTTTAAAACCACACCCATTGGAACCTGGACCACAATACAGTCTATATCAGACACACTTCGCTACGAACAATTCTTGGACACCATGATACACAAAACAACTGAAGTCAGGAGAAAGATGGCTTTAGTTGAGTTGGAAAGTGTGATGTGCGAAAATAATAATACGCGCAGTATTGTGCGCGCTATGAATGCGGTCAAAATATTAGACCCTACGTTTTCGCCTCCAGTAATTAACATGCACTGTACATGGCAAAAAAAGTTTGCAAAGGATGTGTGCGAACAATACATGCCTCAAATTATAAAAACGTGTACAAACGATATGAGACTGGAAAAATTCTTTAGAGTGCTGCAACTAATAGAAGTAGAATCCCTGCACCCACCATGTTATTCATAACTTTTTGGTTATGAACCTTGTTTGGTTTGTTTTCTCTAGAAACAGCTAATGGCTCTTCATCATATTGAATATTTCTTCCTGGATACAACTCTCTAGATAGAGGACACACATCCGTTCGGCCAATTCGACCTGCGACCATCACTCCATAGTCGCACATCGGACTACGGTATTCTTGTTGCACAACTTCTTCAACTGGTTCTTTGTGTGGCGCAAAATCTATGATTTGACGACTCGTACCTGGCATGAAGAAATCATGCTGAACATATGGGTTCACTCGATCAATAGATTCTTCGTCGCTCAAAAGCATCTTTATACTAACACAGATTATATTTCTTATACTTTATTTTCTTACCATGTTCTAACCACATCTTATCTAGGTCTACATTTAACATGTACGAGAGCTGAAATAAATAACTAAATACGTCACCCATTTCCATCATGATATCCGTACCTCGTTCCTTTTTCAAATTAGTCTTTTTATACGTTTTTTTGTGCTGTCTTATCGCCGAAGCGAGTTCTCCTATCTCCTCAGTGAGAAGAAGCCATACCGTATCTACGGTGGCATTAGTCCAACCTTTCTTCTTACAGATGATCTCTGTTTCAGATTTGTAATAATTTAGACTCATATCGTTACATACCAACAAAACTTTATGTTAGATATATTATAATGAAGAAGAGTAATCTTACCTACACACTCTTTGCCATATCGATTATTACGGTGGCTGTTGTGTATTTCGTGTCATCCAAAAACCCCGTAACCACAGGACAACAAACAATGAACGTGAAAGTTAAAGTTTCACCAGAGAAACAACTCGTCAAACCCGATGATATCGTCGAAGAAACGATTGTGGGGTCTGAAGAGCAGCCAGTCATTGGCGATCAAAATGGACGTGGACCAGTGATGACGGTAATTTAAATACCAATCTTATCACTCTTACCAATCTTATTTCCGTAAGTCGTGGTACTTTGCGGTCTGTCTAGTGGTTCTAAGCCTCTGTCCATATCATGCACATATCCCATGTATTGAGAGACGCCCGATTGAATTTGTGACACACCAGTCTTTATCACCATCTCGTTCATCATTTTCACTTGTTCGTTAACACGAACGTTATGGTCACCCGAATTGTTTATGAACACGACGCGCATGATACCATACAAATCATCTTCGCTTTGATAATCGATGGATATACCCGTCTTGTTTTTGAAATCCTGACGTATGGCTCGTTGAAGCAAGTTCACATTGAACGACGAAAAGAAAAGTGTGTTCAGTGGTGTCTGGCATTGCTTCAAAGAATTCAGGTGAAGATTATCACACATTTAATATAGTCCTGGAAAAAAACTATCAGTAATTATAAATGAACATATCAGTTTCTGATTTCGACGAGGCCTACTCTACAGCAGCATGCCCACAGTATCGCCCTGTATGCAAAGGCAATAACTGCTTCGTCGCGTCGTACCCACCAGTTTCAAAGCCGGGTGCATACGGGACATTTCTCGTAAACAGCTACTTGGTACAGCCCGAACGCAAGGCCGAATTGGCTGGACCAGTCCCGGTGAGAAGTCGAGACTTCAAGTAAAAAAGGAGTATAAAAAATTCATTAGTATATTTATAAAATGAGGGTTATTAAAAGATCCGGTCGTATTGAAGACGTTAAATTTGATAAGGTCACCAATAGGATCTCAAAACTTACACATGGATTATCTGAAAATGTTGACGCGTCCATGATCGCACAGCAGGTGTTTTCTTCTATGCATGATAACATCAAGACACACGAAATCGACACACTCTCAGCTGAGATTTGTATCGGTATGATTACCAGTGACCCAGACTATGAAATACTCGCGACGCGCATTGTCGCGAGTAACATTCAAAAGCGTGTACCCTCTACGTTTTCTGAAGCCATGCAGAAATTGTATGATGCGGATATCGTCACGGAAGAAGTCACAAAAGTTTCAAAACACATCGATGCACATATCAAACCCGAAAGAGACTATGACTTTGGATATTTTGGATTGAAAACACTCGAGAAGGGATATCTTCAAAAGATACACGATGAAATCGTCGAAACACCTCAATATATGTACGCCCGTGTATCCATAGGTATTCACGGCGAAGATCTCGAACGCGTGGTCGAAACATATGACGCCATGAGCAAGGGTCTTTTCATTCACGCAACACCAACACTCTTCAATGCGGGTACACCAAGACCACAAATGTCGTCGTGTTTCTTGGTAGCGAATAAGGATGATAGCATTGACGGAATTTATGACACGGTCAAAGAGTGTGCACAGATTTCGAAGTGGGCTGGTGGTATAGGTTTACATGTACATAACATCCGCGCGAACAAATCACACATCAGGGGTACAAATGGTACATCCGATGGTATCATCCCGATGTTGAGAGTGTATAACGCGACTGCTCGATATGTGAATCAAGCTGGACGAAGAAAGGGTTCTATTGCCGTCTATTTAGAACCATGGCACGCAGACATTCTCGATTTCTTGGAAATTCGGCTCAATCAAGGTGATGAAGAAGCGAGATGCAGAGACTTATTTTCTGCTATGTGGATCCCTGATTTATTTATGAAACGTGTCGAAGAAGGTGGAAACTGGAGTTTATTCTGTCCGGATAAGGCGAAAGGTCTATCCGACGTGTACGGGAAAGAGTTTGAAGAGCTCTATGAAAAGTATGAACGCGAAGGTTTAGCCAATAAGGTTGTTCCCGCCGCAGACATTTGGAAGGCTATCATCAAATCTCAAAGTGAGACGGGTACACCTTACATGCTTTACAAGGATGCATGTAACGAAAAATCAAACCAAAAGAATCTCGGTACCATTAAATCCTCCAACTTGTGCTGCGAAATTTTGGAACACACCGACAAAGATGAAACAGCGGTGTGTAATCTCGCCTCCATCGCTCTCCCCAAGTTTGTCAACAGAGAGACGGGCGAATTTGATTATGAAGAACTCCATCGCATTTCGAAGATGGTGACACGAAACCTCAATCAGGTGATCGATAAGAACTTTTACCCCACGGATACAGCGAAACGATCAAACATGAGACACCGACCAATTGGTATCGGTGTCCAAGGTCTTGCCGATGTATTCATCATGTCGAGAGAACCGTTTGGGTCTGAAAAATCAAGAGAAATGAATCGTCTCATCTTTGAAACCATTTATCACGCATCACTCGAATCGAGTTGCGAACTCGCCGACAAAGACGGTACATACGAGACATTTGAAGGGTCACCTTTCAGTCAAGGCATCTTGCAGTTTGACATGTGGGATGCACCAAAACTTTCTGAGCGGTATGACTGGAACGCCATGCGCGAGCGCGTGAAGAAGGGTACAAGAAACAGTCTTTTACTCGCACCCATGCCTACGGCGAGTACATCTCAGATTCTAGGAAACAATGAATGTTTCGAACCTTACACACAAAACATTTATCTGCGACGAACTCTTGCGGGTGAGTTCGTGGTCGTGAATAAACACCTCGTCGGTGACCTCAAGGCTGTGGGTCTTTGGTCAAAGGAAATGAAAGACCTCATGATCAAAGCAAATGGCTCCGTGCAAAATATCGTTGATATTCCAAGTGAACTCAAAGAACTCTACAAAACCGTATGGGAAATCAGTCAAAAAGTTATCATTGATATGGCCGCAGACAGAGGTGTATTTATCGACCAATCACAATCTATGAACTTATTCGTTGAAAGTCCAACACTCTCAAAGCTCTCATCGATGCACTTTTACGCGTGGAAAAAAGGTCTCAAGACAGGCATGTACTACTTGAGAAGTAAGGCGAAGGCGCGCCCAATTCAATTTAGTCTCGAAGCCGATTGCGCGGCTTGTTCAGCTTAAAGTTTTAGAACGTATATTTTTTAATAAAATGTCTAAATTCGTGAATCTACTAAATGAGCTTGAAATCCCACAACACGACGGGCGAAAGATATCCTTGTGTACAAAAGAAGGAAAGCCCTTACGAATTCAATTCCCTCGAATGTATATCCCATTCGGTATTTCAGGATTCACACCAGAAGTTGGTCCAACTAAATGGTCTCTCGATTTCGCCATGAAAGGATACGACGAAGAAGGCAATTACGTCAAGACATTCTATGAAACGATGCGCGCATTCGAAGAAAGAGTGATTGAAGCCGTGCACGAACAAAGCGAAGTCATTTTCAAACGAAAAGTGAGCATGGATGAACTTAAATCGTGTTTCTTTTCGAATATCAAGGAATCACCTGACAGAGAACCAAAGTTCCGCGTCAAAGTCGACGTGAATATGGAACAAAAAATCAAACCGTATATTTATAACGAACAAAAGAAATCAATTGGTAACGTGGAGTGTAAAAATGGATTATATTCAAGAAATTCGGGAACTGCCATCGTTGAGATAAACAGTGTGTATTTCTTGAACAAAAAGTTCGGAATTACCTATAAATTGTACCAACTCGTGACATACGAACCACAAGCACTGAAGGGATTTCAGTTTATTGTCGATTAAACATCCGTGGAACTTGTTGTACGGGTGTTATCACATTTGAACCCGGTACGTTTCTATATACTGGTGTGGGCCTGTAATTTCTATTACCACCGCGTGTATTCGTATATACCGCACCACGTCCAGTTTCATAAATTCTATGCTTTTGGGCATCCAAGTAATTGGTTGCCTGTTTTTTAGCCTCCTTCTTCAAATCAGGGGCCATACTCTTCGCCCCTGATTTGGCTTTGCGGGCCGCAGATTTAGCCAGCATACTAACAAAAGATACCATTTATATGTATTTACTTAGAAATTATAAGTAGTTGGTAAATAGCCTGAGCTTCCTTGAGCAATTTTCCGCGAAGCATCGTATAATTATCGGGGTCTAGACCCTGTTTTATTTTAGCGAGTCTGACCGCTTGGTCCCATTTTTTGAGAGTCATCTCTTCTTATATTACATTTACATTTTCTTAATGAGCTTCTTGTACGCCGCGGTCCCCTCCTTTGGTTGAAGCTTGAAGCCGGACTTCTTTGGCTTGAACACCTTGACCATCGCCTTCTTGCCTTCTTCTTCCATGCGAGTGAGAGCCGCCTTGGACGCGGCCTTGCTCTTGATAGCACCGTACTTGTCTTGGAACAAGTCCTTCTTCTTCAATCCACCGGGAGTCTTTTCCGCGGTACCGTGGAACACTTCAGCGCGAGATCCAAATGTCTTCATTGTATATACTCTATGCCCTGAAAATATTTCTAATCTCAGAAATCGAAAGCCCCTCTGACTTCCCGGGTAGCTGCGTTTTAAGACGTACATCATCTAATATTTCCGCGGTTTCGTGTGATTTCCTCACCTGAAGCGCGACTATAGACTCGTCTACACTCGGAAACTTCTCATCACCTTTGTAAATGAGCTTCTTCACGTATACATCTCTGGTCTGCCCTTTTCTATGACACCGACCAATTGCCTGGAGTTCCGTACCTGGGTTCCAAGAGGGACTCGTGATGTATACACGTGACGCACTTTGAATGTTGAGTCCCTGTCCACCAGCCTTGACCTGGATGATAAACACGCTGTTGTTTGGAGCTCGATTAAACTCGGCAAGTTGTGACTCGCGACGCTCTTTTGAGAATGAACCATCAATTCTAAACACGGGACACGTGAGTGTTTCTTGTATGTAATTCATCTCGCCTTTGAATTGAGAAAATATGAGTGTCTTTTCATCGGGGTGCTGAGAAATGAACTCAAAAAGTGTTTCCATCTTCTTGGAGCGACCCGACCACGGCGCGATTTCTTCGCCAGTCTTCTTAGACATTCCATCTATATAGAGTTGAGGCCAAATCATAGCTTGTCTCGCACGAAGCAAACATTCAAGAATGTCCATATTGTACATACTCGTGTTTCCGTGAGACTGAGAACGACGCATCATTTCTCGAATCATTTCTTGGGATTCAGAAAACACATACTTGTACATTTCCTTTTCCTCGTGGTACATCTCGAGTTCAATGTTTTCAAAGTGACACGCGGGGACGTCGTCTTTTGTCTTTGTTCTGCGTATGATATACTTTTGCCTAATAGCATCTATATGACATTGTACATCCATTCGGTCTATACCGAAAAACCCACACAGTGAAACGAAATCGTCTACACGATTGAAGACTGGTGTACCCGTGACGAGCCAGCGAGTATCGGTGGCAATTTTCATCGCGGATTTAAACCTCTTTGAACGCCGGTTTCGAATTTCATGCGCCTCATCTAGTATGACGCGTCCCCAAGTAACTCTGTGTATCAATGGGTCGTGCTCTGTCAGTAAACTGTATGGACACACGGTCACGTCACATTTCACGAAATCTGTGTGATCTTTTGTGCGGTTCAATCCATCGTACACAAACACAGTGAGTTGTGGAGCGAATTTGTGTATCTCATTTTTCCATTGGGTCACGATAGATTTGGGTACGATGACAAGTGTGTTCCCTCGTGGATTACGTGTAATCACGGTGATGAGTTGTGCTGTCTTACCGAGTCCCATCTCGTCACAGAGAAATCCACCTTTTGGACCGGAGGTCGAATGCTCCCTCTCGAGCATCCAGTTCACTCCCTCTATCTGATGTGTATATAGCTCCATTTTTGGTTTGATTTAGACATGGTTCGTGATTACTTAGGTGAAGCAACACCATGTTTTTTCATTTTTAAAAACACAAAAAACTTTTTTTATTTTTTCAGAAACTTTTCAAAGAAGAAAGCGTAGAAAAAAATAATTTTTTTTATTTTTAATTTTCGAGATGACGAGATTTTTAAGGTTTTGTTTGATAAAGACATAGTCTCTACATAAAGGGTAAAATGGTTTATGTAGGGGCATACAGGATTTCAAACCAAAAGACGAGAATAACCGCGAAGCAACACCATGTTTTTTCATTTTTAAAAACACAAAAAACTTTTTTTATTTTTTCAGAAACTTTTCAAAGAAGAAAGCGTAGAAAAAAATAATTTTTTTATTTTTAATTTTTGATAATTATTCGAGAGGAGCCCAATTTGCAAAAAAATCGGTCGCACAATTTTCGGGTCCATCCGGTTCCCCAAATTCAATGATGCTTGTTTGACCATCACGTGATATACCAAAATTTTTCTTTTCACCCGCCTTCATGTATTCCCCCGCGAGCTTGGCATTTTCGTGCTTTATGCAACACACGTAATTATGTTCCTTATCGGTACCTCTTTTATCGAACTTACCCTTTCCAGTCATGGATGCACCCGCCGTCAATGTGACAGAATCAATGGGTTCATCTGTACAGTCAGCCGTTTTATACAAAGCAATCTTCATATCCTTCGTAGTTACCGGTTCTGCTTGTGGTTCATCGGAGGACACGTCCATCGTGGTCGTACCACTCGGTGTAGAATCTCGTGTTATGATTTCCATATCAGTTATGATTGGACCCGGGTTCCGTTCTTTCCTTTTGACGTTCATATTTTCAAATGCATTTCCAACGGCTCTCGCCGTTCTATAAGATGACCACATAGAAGACAGACACGAAATCAAACAAATGAAGCCTATTATTTTCATAGCCGTGCCGAAAGTACTATTCGATTTTTGTTGTATGACAATAGGCTGTGTACTCATTTATATATAATAAGATAATAAATCACTCGTCCCTATATTCGTCATCAGGGTCAGACTTGATTTCACATGGAGGTGGTGGTTCATCTTCTTTCTTCTTACGGGTCCTGGTCTTCTTTACCGGCTCTTCTATACCGTGTTCTCTGTGATACAATACCTTTTGCCAAAACTCTTCCATCACCGGAAAGTACTTTTCAAACCAACCCCTGTCTCGCGGGACGCGCACGACCACAAACTCTTCGGGTCTCGGCCAGTTAAAATCGGCATTTTTATATTGGATGAAATCACACTCTTCTAGGTCTAAAATCTCCATACATAATTGTAACTGTGGCATATAATGTTTCGGGACCTCCGGTAAAATTTGGCGGGACATTGGACACTTAATTTCTACGAGCTTTCCGCTCTCCGTGATACCATCAGGTGACCCACCGAGCCATGGGTATTTTGGGTGTGGTTCGAGACCAATCTCGTGTACGACCTCATTGTGTCTCTGTTCATATAGAATACGAGCCTCGTCTTCGTATTTATTCCCATGCTCGGTCGCCGCGTTTCCAGTGAAAGGTTTACCCTTTCCACACTTTTTGAGAAGTAGATCAAATGGTTTCTCATACTTGTTTTCCCCTATGGCTGTGGCACAATCACTCGCTGTGAGCATGTTTTTTCTCAAGTCGAGCCATTCTTGCGATCTTTGTTCCGCATACGTTTTACTTATCAACTTTGCGACATTTGGATGCATCCTAATATGTATTACAATTTACTTTTTAAGCATATCTACACTTTATTGTACTATATTACAATTTGGATAGAAAAAATACTTTGCCGCGTTCTGTTCAGCCTGTTTTTTGTTTTTAGCAAAACCTCTACCTAGAATGACATTGTTCACGTATACGTCTACATAAAATATACCATTATCGTGTGAAATAACCCGATAATCTGGCAAAGGGTGTCCATGTGTTTGACAATAACGCATGAGATGATCTTTGTAGTTATCATCAACCATGATGGATTGCATATTCACGAGTTGAGGATTCTCATAAATGTTTAAAATAAATCGTTTTGCGTGTAGAAGCCCTAGGTCCATGTATATCGCGCCTATGAATGCTTCAAACACGTCTTCTAAAATCTTTGGATTTTTGAACCATTCGTTGCGCATACCCTTCTCATCCATTTGAACCCATTTGTACATTTCGAGCTTCATCGCAATATTTGCAAGCGTCTCACCTCGCACAAGTTTAGTGCGAGCTTTTGTGAGAAATCCTTCCCTTTGTTTCTCGTATCTATCAAACAGAAATTTTGTGATAACGAATCCTAATACAGAGTCCCCTATGAATTCAAGCGTCTCAAATGATTCCAGATTTTCATTTTCTTTCAACGAAGATTTATGTGTAAATGCTTTTTGGTACAAATCTATCTTAGATATCTTTGTACCAACAAGGGTTTCGACGGATGCCTTGTCGATTAACATTTTATATGATAAGTGTATATTTTTTTAAGCAGTTTGTTCGACCTTGGTGTAGTGTGGGCTCAAGTACTTTTGCAAGTTCAAGAACGTGATTTGCGTGTCCGCAGGTGGGTCAAGAAGAGTACGGAGCTTGTCGTCAAGAACAAGAACGCGACCGTTTTCTGGGTGCTTGAGACCCTTCTCAGTAACGTACTTGTTGATCGCGCGAGTAACGAACGAACGGGAGACGAGCTTATCGGCCTCGACGCCGAGAAAATCAGCAAGCTTTGGGGAGATAGCTTGTTCTCGGTTGAAACCGTTGTTCTTCGCACGAGAAGCAGCCTTGGTTCCGTCTGGATCGTCTTGCTTGGCCTTGATCTTACGAACAATCTTGGTCAAGGACTTGACGTCGTTACGGAGAGCGGCAATTTCGGTGAGGACAGATTCAAAAGACATCTCGTTTTATGTTTTACTTAGGTATCACATCTTTAAGCTTGTTGAAATAATATGTAATGTACTAATAATATGGATCAAGCCGAGTACTCAGCTGGGGTCATAAATCGTTTCAGGACAAAGAAACTGTTTCATAACGACCCCGTACTCAAGAAGTTCTATGATAAAGATGATGTCGCCAAATTCAGGGCGAGAATGCACCGCGTTCACAAGGATGAAGATTTCAAAGACTTCGCGAGTGTTATATTCACGGACATACTTCGTTATGAAATATATGCGATCATCGACGAACTCACGGCGTTTTTGAATCCCGTCGGTGATTTGATTTTATCGGGTGGCGATGCAGTGAATTCGTACCTAGAACCAACGCAGAGAATCATGACGCTCGATATAGACACCAAGTTCACACCCAGATTCAAACCAGATGCTAAGTTTTTTGGAAAACTTCAAGCGGTGAAACTTTTACTATGGAATAAACTTGGTGAAATTTCGAAACGTGTAAACACGCGATTTGCGAAGCTCGTACAAGAGGGGCGAGGAAAACCAGGTAGATTCATTGGTCTCGGGTTTGCGAACAAGGGGCCATATGTGACCCGCCGATACACCCTCATTCCAAAGAAAAAGGATTCAAAAAAAGGACCAGACACACTCGCGGATATCGAGCTCTTCACCCTCGACATGAAAGCTCGTGTGTATTCACCGAAGACTGGGCGTATCGAACCCATTAATATGGGTGGTATACTTGACATAGCATTTATGCGACCCGGTGAATTTGGATTTGAAGTAGGTGATGACCAGATACAGGCACTCGATATATTCAAAATCACGGGCAAATACGTTATCGGTAAATTCGATAACATCAAACTTGCATCTAAAAAGTTTCTCATCGAAGACTCGTATACCATGCAGAAACTAGGCCTTCGTGCACCAGAAAAGAAAGAAAAAGATCGTCGGCGAATGATTAAACTTGCCCGCCTCGTTACCAAGCGAAAGATTCTTCAAAATGACTCGATGGAAGATATCATGAAAAAGGTCGGCATACCGCTTAAGAAAGTCACAAAAAAGCGCGCGGTGTTTCGCAACGTGAAAATGTCAAACGCGAAGAAAGTGAATCCCAAGAAATACACGGCATTTACGACGACCCCCGATCCGGAAAAGATTTCAAAACAATACGTGCATGGACTTAAAACTTCTCATAATATGGGAAATCTCTCGGGTTTTACCAAAACACAAGGTAATATGCGCTTCAACACAGAAGAACTCAACTGGGTCAAAAACAAATCAGAAAACTACGTTAAAAATGAATTTAATTACAGGCCAAAGCGTCCAATTCCTTTACCAGAAAAGATAAAACTAGAGGAAACCCTTTATGGATTTAAGCCAGCACGCGATGCATGGGTTCCAAAACCTATTATACGCAAATCCGCCATGATACCATTTATAGGGGTTAAAGATTTGAACCGTATATGAACTATAAAATGATTTACGGATCTCTCTCGAAGGGCGAAGATGGTCTCTATCACGTGAATGCTCTCACCGAAGATAAGAAAAGATGCTATGTACAGGTGAAGAACGTGAAGGTCGTCGATGATGTATCCGGTGAAGTCACGTTCGACATCTCTGATGCAACGGGTGTCGAAAAGATTGAGGCCATCCATACCCAGAACTTGACGTCCGCAATTGAAAACAGTGAGACGTGGTTCGGTAAGAAGTTGACGGAAAAGACCATCAATAAGGTGTACACGAAGGAAGATACAATTTCGGCGGAACGAATTCCAGCCACGAAGGTGTTCGACGCGTCGAAGCAAATGACGCAAATTGAAGCATTTTCCCCAGGCACGTCGTGTACTATCATGCTCGAGTACGCGGGTCTTTGGTTCGCGAAGAAGGCATTCGGTCCATCTTGGAATTTGGTCCAGGTCAAACTGAACCCGGAGCCAGAGCCAACCCCTGAGCCGGAGCCAGAACCAGAACCAACCCCCGAACCAGAACCAGAAATTGAGGCTTACCCAGAAGACATCGTGATTGAAGATGATGAATAAAAAAATTGTTTCTATATATAAAAGATGATGAAGATGAAAAAGGTCACGCCACGTCAAGCGATCGTCGCCCTTGCGATCGTGGTTGTGATTTACCTCATGGTTTCCAATAACCGTTCCAGCTACAGCGTGAAGGACACCGAATATGCGGGCATCGGTGGCATTGATGCCGTCGGTCCATCGGCCGAAGCCGGTGTTGGTTGCGAAATGAAGGCGGGTACTGGCCTCGCCTCTTCTTTGTTGCCACGTGAAGTCGCGCCTCAGGAGGACTTCGGTGAGTTTGCCCCAGATGACATCCTTTCCGGCCAAAACTTCCTCGAACCACGCCAACAAACCGGCTACCCAGAAACCATCGGTGGTGCTCTTCGTAACGCGAACCAACAAATTCGCGCCGACCCACCAAACCCCAAGGATCCCTTCGTGTGGAACAACTCCACTATTGCACCAGACACGATGCAACGTGGTTTGTGCGCCTAAACTTAAAGAATAACGTATTAAATATATATAAATGTCTCAAGTTCCTTCAGACGAACTCTCAAACAGCGTCTCTAAATTGGTTGAATTAAACAAGCAAATTACAGAAGCCAGAGAAGATATAAAGATCCTCGTTCAGGCCGAGAAATCCCTCAAATTGCAAGTGAAAAAGCTCATGATGGATAACGGTCTCGACGCCATTAACCTTAAGAAGGGGAAAATTTCCGTTCGTAAAAGTGCCAGAAAGACTGGCCTTAATAAGACCACCGTGATGGAAGGTCTTGTGAACTACTTCAATGGTAATGAACAACAGGCTGAAAGTGTGTTAAAGGCTATACTCGATAGTCTTCCAGTAAAGGAATCCACTTCACTTTCCCTCACGGGCATCAAGGATAAGAAATAATGGTTTGGAATGAATACGTCCACGCGGCGGAACGTAATAGTGATAATGAATACAGTGATGACGAAGAAAATGAAATCCAATTGAATCGTCATCTTCACATAGACGATTGGGGCGGACACTTCGACGATGATCTTTGGTGGATGTGGCAACTACTAAAAAGGTATCTAGGAGATAGATATCTCGACAATCACATTCTCAAGTATGCCAAATATCATGATTTTATTGAATTTTGTTACCAGTTCTCAGATGATAGAGCGATAGAATTATAATATATACATAAAGTAAACATGCTCTCACAAAAGGTCTCTATTCCAGCGGCCCTTTTCCTTGCGCTCAGCCCAGGTATTTTGCTGCGTACCGATGGTACCAGCATTAAGTTCCGTGATGGACTCACAGGACGTACCGCCGTTCTTTTCCACGCACTCGTGTTTTTCCTCGTCTATTCGTTGATCGCGAAAGCCATGGGTCTCGTGTTGACGCGAACCGACCTCATCGTGACCACCGTTTTGTTCTTGGCCTTGAGCCCAGGTATGTTGCTCACCCTGCCACCAGGCTCTAAGGGTGTTTACATGTCGGGACAGACTAGCCCAGCGTCTGCTTTCGTACACACCGTCGTGTTCGCGCTCGTGTTCGCTCTTTTGCGAAAGCAATTTCCTAAGTACTATTAAGTGACCACCAATGAAATATTTGGTAATTGGTCCAGGTGCTATGGGACTGTATGCCATGTTAGGATATCTTAAAAACATAGAAAATCGTCTCAGTAATGTAGAAGAAATTTCGGGTGCATCTGCGGGTTCCATACTCGCAGTGTTATTTGCACTCGAAAAGAGCGTTGATGAGATGATAGACGTATCACTCAGATTAAACATTTCAGATTTAGTGAAATTGAACTTGAAATGTTTTTTACATAGTTATGGACTCGTAGATTTAGACGCACTCCGCGAAAAGTTTGTGGATATATGCAAATGTGACCCCACGTTTGCCGAACTTAAGAAAAAGATATACATATCTGCATTCTGTGTTAATACAGGAAAGACCGAGTATTTTTCGGTCGATACACACCCCGATATGAAAGTACTGGACGCCGTGTGTATGAGCATAGCGATTCCTTTCGTGTTTTCGTCCAGAAAATATAGAGGGAACACATACGTAGATGGTGGTACCGTAGAATCGATGCCACTCGCACCGTTCTTAAAATATAAACCATATGATGTTCATTGTATACAAATAAAATCAAATATACCGTACGTAGAAAATATAGACAACCCACGTGTGTTTGCCGAAAATATCATGCGCTCGGCGTTGGTAAATAGATACGACTATGATACACGTGATTATGATATCAAAATCATAGACGTGGACGACATGGACATATTTGATTTCAATATGTCTTATGAAGATAAGATACGAATGTTGACGAAAGGTACCTCATAATTTTTTATCAGTTTATAACAATATGGATGCGTGCAATCCCGGTATAAACACCAAAAACCTTGTACGTCTCGTACGTCAGGAGACGGGTATGGATCTCAATCTTACTAGAAATCAAGTGTGCGACGCATACAAGTCTATCCAGGACGGTAAGCTCCCACTTCCACCCATGGTTCTCTCGAAAGATGGTAAGTACATGTTAGATCGAAAATCCCCACTCACGGGTGATGACTTTGAAGTACTACTCAGTTCCTCATCTAAATCAGACGAACTGAAACGTCTGGCGCGTAAAGTGGGTCTTTCAAATTACAAAGAAATGACAAAAGCACAACTCGTCGATGCGATAGAGAATGTTCTAAAGTCAAAAGGCGTGAGAGAACCCATCCGTCTTCACATTACAGTGCGCAAGGAAAAGCGCATTTCCGTAAATAGTAATAACAACTATCAAAACAATTTTAATGTAAATAACCGTAACGGAAACGGTGTAAAGAATAACAATAATTTGAAACGCATTTCAAATGAATCGAGTAATCTTGGGAACGGGAACCGTGAAAACAGGAACCGTGAAAATGGGAACCGCGAAAACGGGAACCGTGAAAACAGGAACCGTCAAAACGGGAACCGTGAAAATGGGAACCGTCAAAACGGGAACCGTCAAAACGGGAACGGGGCGTCACGCACCACACGAAACAAGTATTACATGAACGCCATGGCCCGGAGAGTGCGCGGAGAACAACCGGCACCATCACGTCGTTCGAACGATCCGGCCATGACTCAACTCGTAAACGCGTTTCAAAAATCCAAAACTAGTGGTCCAAATAGTGATGCATTAAGACGTGCGCTCGAGCGAGCCAAGTCGACATCTTCTGCTACAAATACAAGAGCACTGGCGAAACAAATCGAAGATGCGATGAAACGCGGTAACACCACAACACTCAACGCGTTACGAAAAAAGTTGGCAGTCCCAGTGATGAGCGAAAAAGATGGGAAAGTGGCCAAGCTTGAGAAATACATAGTAAATAAAGCGCGTAAACTCAATGATAAACGCCGTAT
>Ga0208792_1000093_pt1 | contig 37948 bp, 52 predicted proteins | sample 14_taG_FD_184087 | JGI IMG/M metagenome (GOLD analysis project Ga0208792, IMG submission 184087) | Marine viral communities from the Subarctic Pacific Ocean - 14_ETSP_OMZ_AT15311 metaG (SPAdes) (version 2) | ecosystem: Environmental > Aquatic > Marine > Oceanic | place: Pacific Ocean | collected...
CAATAGGGTTAGATTTTTCTTGGATTACTCGGTTTAATGAACGAACACCACTAGTTGACAAAAACAGGATGTCAGTTCCTATGTTCTGTATAGAACCAGCAGCAATACAACCTACGTTCTCTAGTACTTCAATAACACGTATTTCTACGGAAGTTAAAGTCAAATCACCATTGTTGTTATCGCCAAGTATAACGATACAGTTTTTACAAAAAACAATAATGTATCCGTTAAATCCACTGATTTGAACTATCTCGTCACCACCATTAGTCCATATGTTACGTAAGTCCATCTCACCAGCCCCAGAGTGGCCTTGGAAGTCGTCTCGACCTATAGCAGTGAAATATACTGTATGTTTATCAGTGGACGTTCTAGCGGCCCATAGGCGACCATACGCAGCGTTGACTGTGCCGAAGTTCTGTACGCCCTGTGACGACAAGTTAGATATAGTCAGGTTAGAGTCAATAACTTTTACAGGGTATCCGTCTTGAGCTAAATAACAATTACCAATAAAGTTAGTAGCTTTCCACTCACTAGCTCCGTGACCAGTTTCTAGGGTAGATAGAGTAGAAGTTCCTTTATAGATACTTCCGTTGCCCCAGCTAATGTGGTCTACGTAACCTGTGTCGCCTACATACTCATGGATACCATCTAAGTTTACACCAGTAGAACCTTGAGTTAAATAGGTGTAGCCTTTACGAGCACCTAGTCTACCTGATTCGTCAATGACACAGTTGTTAGCTTCAATAGCAAAACCAGCTTCTAAAGTAGTCCCTGATTCTTGTGTATTTACTCCAAAAAACCCCGGAGCTGCTATGGAAGCAGATAGTAATTGTTTTGGCATTATACTGCTCCCCAGACTAGTTCCTCAGGGTGTTTGCCAGCATCAAGGGCAATAGCATCAGAAAGTAAACGATTAGCCAGTACGTAAGCATTAGTACTGGACATACCTCCGTCTTCACCACGCTCTTCTACAGCTAAGGCATAGGCCATGGCAACTACAGGAGCATGAGGAATAGTCATTACATCAGCATTGTCCTCAAGCTCTACAGTTCTTTTTACCACGTTAAATCGTAGTTCGTATGTTCCATCAGGGATAGGCCATACGTCTACCTGTGTGTCACCATTGGCATCAATACCATTGAAGCTATAGTCACAAGGAGCGCTCTTAGCAGGGTCGTCAGTGTTAAAGTATTTATTAAACTGGCTAGCTGTTTTATAAGTCATAAACTTATTTTGAGTGTCATTAATAACGTCAAGCACTGTGATTCGATTCTGAGAACCAGTAAGAACATAGTTAAAAACGTCCTCACTAGTAGTAGCAGACAAAGTAGTACGTAACGCTGACCACTCCCAAGAGTTTTCTACAATCTCTCTAGCTTGGTTGACAAACACACCAACAAGCTTTGAGTAGTCGTTAGCATTTACAGAAGTAACTTGACGCTCTCTAAGGCGTAAAAGTATCTCATTGACGAGTTCTAAATATGTTTTCATGTTAATCCTGTTTCCATGTTTTTACAGTTTTTTCTACAGAACGTCCCACTACGTATCCACCTAGACCTATTTGTATCAGAGTCCATAGGTTTTCGTGATCTTGTGGTGTCATATTAGGCGCATCAAAACCTAAGTATCTAGCTACGACTAAACCAGTAAAGGTCAACATAACTATAGGTCGCCAGCTAGAGGCAATCCAGTTAGAACTTTGTGCTTCTGAGTTAATAATTTTAGCTTGGTTTTCAAATAGAGACTGATGGTATTCAGTAGCTTTGTCTACAGCAGCAGCTTGAAGTTCTAACAAACGTAACTTGTTGGTTAAACGCTCTTCTTCTGATGTATGTAATTCATCCACTAGCTCTGCGGCTGGCTTAAAAATACCTGTAATCATATCAACTACTGAAAATAACTTCATTTCAACCTCTCAATAAGTAAGCAACAGTACCTACCATGCTTGCTATTAGTATTCTAATAAACCACTCGTTAGTTCCTGAAGTCTTTGCCATTCTGGTCGTATCAACAAATAACTCGTCTAGCGCATCACTGTGTTTATTTAAACGCCTGTCATGGTGATCTAAGCGTTGTTGGACGGCTACGTGTTTCTCTTCAATACGAGCCAAAGCGGTCACAACTTCTGACATTTGATCTACCTTACTAGTTAGTCTATCAAGACTGTTTTCTAGTCTATCAAAGCGTTGTTCGGACATTAGCGATTTCCCTATTAAATGCTTATGTTTGAATTGTTTATATTTCTTACTCTGGACTTAAACCTTTTTCTAAAGCAGCAAGCCTTAACTTGAGGTTATGTATGTCATCTAAAAGTTGTTCGCTTTTGACTATCTCTTTATCGAGAAGCCCCGTTGTATATTCGATTAACATATCTTGACGTGCATCAGCAGGGAGAGCGCCTAATTCGCCTCTAGGCCATTTAATACGGAACTCAGAGTTAGCTCTTATGTCCATCTGAGTTTTATCCAAAGCATGCTCAAGGGTGTTTAACCGCTCTTGTACAGAGAAGTACGCCATTGTAGATACTGATGTAAATGCAATCATTGCAATCAGATTTCTGAGCGGAATTGTTACCGCTGTGTCTTCAGATAATTCGGCCATCAGATCACCATTTAACTTTGTCAGCCCAGTATGCCGCAGACATTTTACCTTTAGATATGTTTTTAGCGTGACGGGCTTTAAATGACTTCTTACGTGCTTTCTCAGAAGCAGTCTTAGGGGCTTTACCAGCACCTGATACGCCTTGTTGGCCAAAACGAATTGTCTTTACTTGATCACCTTCTTTTGCCACAACAACGTGTGACTTAGTAGGGTGATTAGGGGTTCGCTTAGGCTTGTTGTAACCACTGACACCAGTTTTATCTAAACGTGAGTCTTTCTTTTTCATCGTTTTTTACCTTTGTGTAATCCGTGTTTAGCGTGCTGTTTCCCCTTAGCTGTAGCTTCACGTTTCTTCTTGTTAGCTGCTGCTAATTTTTTCTTGCCTGCCGCAGTAGACTTTAGCTTTTTAATAGCTTTAGCTGGTGCATAAACTTCACCAGTTTTTCCACTAGGCTTTCCAGAAGGTGTGCGCCACTCTTGCTTAGTCCACTTCTTTAAAGACTTCTGAGACTTTTTTAGCGCCATGACTTCCTCGCTTTCTTTTTAGCCTTATCTGACAAAGCACCATAATGAAATAACGTCTCACTAGTCTTGCCGTGAGTCTTGCCTGAATGCAGAGAACCGTCAGGCATTTTATGTGTACCGCCTTTATGGACAGTACCATCTTTTTTGTAGTGATTAACGCCTTTCATTTATAGCCTCCACCTTTAGCTTTGTATTCTTTCGCTAACATTTGAGCCTTGCGTGCAGACCATTGACCAGATTTACCACCTTTAGAGCCTGACTTAATCTTGTTAAACAAGTTCTTACGCATAGTAGGTTTGGTATAGTTACCAGCTTTGTTTACTGTTGATTTCTTTTTCTGTGTAGGCATATATATCCTCCAGCAAGCGTTATTCTTCTTCTACTTCTTCTTCTTGTACGTCCCAAGGAGTCCCAGCTACAACACTAGGCTCTTTCATATCAGCAATAACTGCTTCTAGCTGCGCTTCTACAACGTCTTTTTCGACCTTGCTAAATACCCAACCTAAAACTGTATCTTCTGTTAAAGAGCCGAAGTCAGTGCTTGCAGGCTGTGATTCTGGGTCAAAGCTAAGAGTGCCATAAGCGCCCTTGCTAAACTCACCATCTACAGCATCGACACCATAATGGACAACTAATACATAATCGTCTGCGGTCTTGCGTTCTAGTTGATTAATTTTCCAAGTAAAGTCAGTCATTATTAAATTTCCTAAGTTGCAGCGATAATAAACGCTAAAAGTTCTGAATAACGTACACCCATCCGAGTACGCTCTACAGCGCCCTCTGGGGCTTCTTCTAAGGTATCAAAGATTACTGTTTCCGTGTATTCTTTATCAATATCGTCATCATAAACAACACGATCTGATTCCCACCAAGTGCTAGTTGTAAACATAGCATAACGTCCAGCATCTAAGCCTTCAGCTTCAAAGGCAGCCTGTAGGTCTTGGGCGATAATGCCAAAGTGGATACGAGCATCATCACCTTTTTCTTCAACAGCAGACTTCCAGCGGAACTTACGCATTAAACCTTTACAAGCAAAAGCGACACGTTGTTCTGCGGCAGTTAGCTCTTCAATATCTTGCTTTTCATTTCGATCAGATGTTTGGATAGTGCCGTTGGTTGCGTAAATGTCATCCCATCTTCGGCTGTCACCTAAATCATAGGTATTATCTGTTTGCGGTACACAGTCGCCTTTTATTTGTACTTCACTGTTATTAGTGTTTAAAACCCAATCATGAAAAGTCCCACCGGGATTCGAGCCAGCAGCCCAAAGCCTAACAGCGCTATAGTAACCCCAGCCCCCAGATACAGTAGCTACAGTTAGCATTTCACGATCATAAGTCTTTAAGGCAAAACCATCGCCATTGGCTAAATCACTATTTAGTATAGTTGTATTGCCATCGTTATACAGCTCACCAACAGTTGTTGATGTATTACCTAAATTAATTTTTACATTATCATTCATGGTAATAGCAGTAGAACCACCAGCACCGCCACCAGAAATACCAGTAAGACCACTACCATCACCTACGAATGCGTTAGCATTTACAGTACCGCTAAAGTGTCCGTCTTTGAAGCGGCTAGACACACCGCCTATATCAATCGCATTGTCTCTGTACGTCAAGCTGCTAGTGTTAAACGGCCTAATACCATCTGCGCCTGTAGCATCAAAAGAAATACCAACTGCGCCTTTGCCTATGTGAAGGTCACTGTCTTTCACGCCTATTGAGCCAACAGTGCTGCCATCCTTGCGGAATAATACAATATCACCATCTGACGAATTGCGGCTAAACACGCCAGCATAGTTATTAACAGCACAGCCTCCAATTTGCCCGTTGGCTCTTATCAGACCACCAACAGTATCAATAGAGTTTGAAGTCTTACCAACAAGTACATTGCCGCTAGAGTCGATACGCATACGTTCTGTTGAGCCGAAGTTAAACTTTAAGGGGTTAGAAAAGTTAGTAGATCGAGGAACATCGATACTCCAACCGCCTCCGTAAGCGTCTAATTTAATCCCAGCCAGAGCATTAGCGGTATTTGATTGGTTGTCAGCGCCAATCCGTGTAGCACTGTCTCTATTATTAGTGGCTTGTACAATATTGCCAGAGTAAAAACTACTAGTACCTATACCTACGTTGCCGCTAGAGTCGATACGCATGGCTGTACCAGAAGTACCAGCAGGGTTAAAAGCTAAGTAGGAGTTTGCGCCTGATACCCCGTAAATAGTGGGGATGTTTGCCCCGTAAGCACCGCCCCATGTCAGGTTGTACCCTGATCGGATGCTTGCACTGCCGTATACATCTAATGTAGTACTAGGACTAGTAGTACCTATACCTACCCTACCGCTAGAGTCGATACGCATACGTTCTGCGCCTTGTGTCTCAAACCGTAGGGAGGCTCCGCCCGTATTGGCATTGATGTATGTGTAACCTGTTTCAACACCAATGTAACCTGTGCCTACAGACGGGGATGTAACTTTGATTAAATCACCTGCGGAACCGTCTACATGAAGTAATGCACTAGGACTACTAGTACCTATACCTACTTTGTCGTCAAAGACGGCTTGGTCAAAAAAGAAAGACGTTCCCTGTACATGTAATTTAGAACTAGGACTACTAGTACCTATGCCTAAGCTCTCAGCACTAGCATCCCAGTAAAACTTAGGTGTTGTGCCTGTATCCTCATAAAAGGATATGTCTCCGTTATTAGCTACTTGTAGGTGCAGATTACCTTGACCAGCAGACATACTTCCTGAGCGAACTTGCAACACATGACCTGTACCTCCATTTTGAATGTATGTCGATACATTAGCATCATCACGAGCTAATAAATTATACCCAGTGTTTGCTGAATCAGACCTAAAGTTATCAGCAGTCACTGTGCCTGTTACGTCTATGCCAGTAGAAGTAGTGACGAGCTTAGTGCTACCAGTATGTTTCAGCAAAACAGCGCCACCAGCTCCCGTATCGTTACAATGGATAAATTGGTTATTGTCAGAGTCAGTAATATAAATACTTGAACCTTTGATATATAAATCATTAGCCCCTACTTCATGTATGTATGATGTGCCTCCATTAGTAAATATCTGTAGTTCGTTATTATCACCTACAACAAGTTTGCCGTTATCAGGTAAATTTACGTTGCCTGTTACGTCTATGCCTGTGGTGTTAATCTCCATGACATTTGTGCCGCCACTCGTAGCGTCTCTGTCATAACCAAACACAATTTTTTCACTAGCGTGATTATTGTCACTGTCAAAGTTTACATACAAAGAAGCAGGAGCGTTAATAATACCGTTGTGTGATCCATTATCGTCTAGCTCAATAGTGCCATTTTGCGAAACTACCTTATCAGCCGTTACTGTGCCTGATACGTCGACCCCAGTAGAAGTGGTGGCTAGCTTTAGGTTTCCTGAATGATACAAGTAGACAGGGCCAGATGATGACGTGGTTAGTCTATTGGTGCCTGTATCATTATCTTGTATTAAAACACCGCTAGTAGCCTTTATATATAGATTACCTGTGCCTGCATCCCTGATCTGGCTGTGAGAACCATCATGATAAATCTGTAGATCATCAGACGCACCAAACTTAGCCTTGACGTTATCATCAAAGTCTAAGTCGCCACTCAAAGTACCACCAGCAGAAATACTGCCTGCTGGGCCTTGTGGGCCTGTAGCTCCAGTAGCGCCTTGTGGGCCTGTAGCTCCAGTAGCGCCTTGTGGGCCTTGAGGGCCAGTATCGCCTGTAGAACCTGTATCTCCTATAGGAATACCTAAAGATAATACACCAGTTCCACTATCATAAGAAGAAGTAGCAGAGCTACCAGCAGATAGAGTAGACGTACTAGTTGTTAATGTTGTTAGTTCATCACGATAATCTTCAGCAGTGTCTCTAGCACTCTCGGCAGCACTTTGGGCTGTCTCTGCATTAGTCTCTGCGGTTTCTGCGGCAGTCTTAGCGGCTTCTGCTGCATTCTTGTAAGTTAAAGCACTAGAAGCTGATGTAGCTGCTTCGCTGGCTTTTGTTGTAGCTGTTGTAGCACTACCTGATGCTGCGGTAGCTGAGGTAGATGCGGAGGTTGCGCTAGTTGACGCAGAAGAAGCACTAGAGGCTGCATTAGTTTCTGAAGTAGCTGCGTTAGTCTCAGAAGTAGCAGAGTCACTTGCACTATTAGACGCTGATGTAGCACTAGTAGATGCAGCATTAGCTGATGTGTTAGCATTAGTTTCGCTAGTTGCTGCGTAATATGCCGAATCAGAGGCTTCACTTGCTTTTGACGCAGCAGTGTTTTTAGCAGCAATAGTGTCATTATACATCTGAGTATACTCAGGAGTAATGTCACCATTGTCACCTTTCGGCCCTTGTGGGCCTACTACTGTTGATGAATAATCGTCATTGTCGAGCTCTAAAGGGTTGCTGGAAACTGGTGTCCCCTGACCACGATCTATACCCATTATTTTATCTCCGTGAAACGATAGACTGACCGAAGTACATACCTACTACGGACATGATTGCGTGTGGAAGCCATTCTGGTGTGACCATTCCCTCTAAGGACACATAATCAACAGCTTTATTTGTAAAGTCTAAAAATAACAGCTTAAACCCACTAGTTATTTCTACAGGTACTACAGTATTAAAGCCCCATAAAGGAGCAGTTAAAATAAAACCAGCCATAGCCATAAAAGAAACAACTAAAAAACGTCTAATCCACTGTGCATTAGGTGTATCGTAATTACGTGCACCCTCTACACTGTTCTCAGAGGCCGTAAAACGCTCTAGAAGCTGCGCTTGTTGTTCAGCCTTATCTTTCTGTGACTGAGACCATAACTTCAATACAGCGCCTCCTACGAGGCTTGCAAGCATAGTTATTACTTCTAAAGGTACGCCAAACATGCTAAGACCTCTTACGTTCTAATAGACGTTCTTGTTTCATTTGTTTCTCTCTCTTACGTTCCCAGCTAATCCATGTGCCTGCAAAAGCAGGGTCAGTAGGATCAAGCTGTACTTGAGGAGCTACGATAAACATATGCGAATCTTCTCCACAGACCTTACACTTCTTAGGCTCTTTACGCTCTGCAATAGAGCTCATTTGATCTGTAACGTGTCCATCTTTACACTTGTATGAGTAGATTGGCATATATTCTCCTAAAGGTTATAAAAGGGCTCATTGCGAGCCCTTTGTCTTGCAGACTACGATTAAGCAGCAACCTTGAAAGGTACGCCAGCGTTATCGCGTAGTTCACCAACACCATAGATAGTGTCAGCGGTGAATAGATCACCTAAGTACTCTTGCTTGTACTGAGTCTGAGAGCGTACGCCCAACTGTTCAGCCAATACTAGAGCATCTTTATGAACCAAAGCACCAACACGGTTTGCGCCACTGTCAACAGTAGGTGCATTGTTGGTAACGTAAACGTCAACACCATAAACACGACCGATCTGACCATTCTTGATGGCTTCACCAGTGCCGATAAAGGCTTGCTCAGTGAATCGGTTAATGCCTAACATGTCAGACTTAGCTACTGGAGGAAGAACCAAAGCACGATCGTTCATAGGAACATCGTTGTTATCCAGTTGTAGCATCATAGCACGAATACCTGCATCAGTGATGTCAGCGCCAGCGCCAGAAGACCAAGTAGTACCGTCACCTTCTAGGAAAGTGCCACCATTCAATGCCTGAATAAGACCGAATAGGTCGTCGTCTACTTGAGTAGCCAAAGCGTAACCAGCATCAGAAGTATAGAACTGACGCATGGAGCTTAGAGCTTGCTTCTCTACGATGTCTTCAATCATTACAGAATATTCGTAGTGTTTGTTGATGTTTACAATCACTTCAGTAGCAGTGTCAGTGTTCAAAGTTACTTGAGACTGAGCTGACTTAACATTCGCAGAGCCACGACCGGGCTTTGGAATATGAATAGAATCACCTTTCTTACCAACGTGACTCATGCGAGTAACAAGGTTAGCAAGAACTAAGTTTTTCTTGTAAGAAGCGATTACTTCGTTAGACCACAATTCTGGGATAAATACTGCCCCAGTAGTGGTAGTTTGATGATTAGTACCTAGTGCCATTTTAATTAACTCCTATAGTTATTTGACACGACCCTCTGCATAAGCAGCCATAATTTCTGGTTGCATAGCCGCATAGCGTTCTGGGTCTGTTTGATTTAAACGAATGAGGTCTGCGCTACGATAAATTTTCTTACTTCCAACGGATTCGCCAGACGACCTACTTTCAGTACGACCTGCTTTAAGCGCCTTTTGTTTGGAAGCCTGTTTCTCCGACTCCACCTCCTTAGTTTTTGAAATTAGTTGCCGGTCTTTCCATGTAGAAAGAAGTTCATCGGCTGCATCAAAATCATAGGCGTTTGCTTCTTGAAACAAGCGTTGGCGTACTTTACTCTGTTGAATCCATTCCTGAAACTCAGTTGATCCTACGATCTCTTGAGCATCTGGATGTGACTGATTTAACTTTTGAAGAGTTAGCTGGTGCTGTTGCTCTTCGTTAAGTTTCTCAGCTTGCTTAAGCTTCGGATGATTCTTGATTTTTTCTTCGATGTACTTATCTGGATCATCGTAGAAGTCAAGGGGTTCTTCTTTAGTCTCAGCGGTTTGCTGATTTACCTGAGATTTAAGAAAATCTTCAGTCAGTTTACGCAGTTCGCCTAACTCGCTACCTTTACGTCCTAATTCTTTTTCAAGAGACTGGTACGAATTAACGATTTCTTCTACTGACTTATCTTTAAACTTATCTGGTACAACATACTCATCAGCAGCTTGTTCCGTTTCTTCGGAGGTTGCTTCAGTTTGTAGTGCTCCAAGTTCTTCTGTATTTTCTTCTACAGGGTCAACGACAATATTATTTACCATAGTGGTGTTCTCCGTCTTTTATCAAGATTGTGGAGTTAATGAAAATGAAACCAAGTCCTATTCGGATTGTTCAGCTTCTACAAGTTTTGTCTGTTCTTCTAATGTGATCAGCATATTGAGAATAGACAGTTGCCCCTTAATAAAGTTAAGGGACTTTTCATCTTCAGCAGCATAAATAGTGTTTAGAGAGTCATGCATGGCTTGTAGGTCATCAACTAATGACCTCCACCCGTCTGTCTCTAACATTACCCAACGCTGCTTGAAGAAATCTTCGTTAGTCGGGGTTTGATTCACTTAATTGTCTCGCTTTTGCTAGGTTAAGTACAGTTTCTGACTCAAGGTGCTTCATTTCTGGGATATTACGTACAGTGTCAGCAGCAATACTATCTACTTTCATAGATTTCTCTTGTAAATCTAGTGCTTTCTTCTGTAAGTCCAGAATACGCTCTTGAGCATCGGTTTCGTTTGGAACTTTAGCTGCTGCATCGGCTTGTTTCTTGTAAGCATCTGCCAAAGTTTCTTGAATTTGAGCGCCCTTGAGCTGAACATCAGCCTGAGCGTCTTGTAATTGTAGTTGTTGCATTACTTGAGCCATTTCTTGTTGTTGTGGGTTTGGCTGCATAGACTGCTGTAGCATTTGTACCATCTGTTCTCGGTTGTTTAGAGAAGAAGATTCGAATACAGTCATTAATAATGCCATAAATGCCTCAGAATCAGGAGGTAACATAGACATTAACTGAATAGTCTGTGCCATTTCTAATTCTTTGGCCATAATCCCCATTGTTGAATGAGGAGAAAACTTATAATCTAGTACTGGATAACGCTGATCGTCAAACTGCATCTTACGCCACACAGCTTTTTCGATGAACGGAATCAAGAAATCACTCTGGAAGTTCATCAATGTACGCTTCTGGCGCTTAATAGACGCTGCCTGTAGCATAGACATACCACTTGCAGTGTTATTTCGTGGGTTAGACGAACTACTAGTAGCAGAATCCATAGCGCCAGTGGCCATCTGTACCATACGTTCTAGTTCTGCTCCTTCTGAGAAGGTGTGTGCAGACAAGTTACCGAAGTTAAATGGCTGAATTACAGTACGGGGATCACCATTAGTAAGAATAGTCTTACCAGCTTTAACTTCTAACTTGGCCCCTCTTGGCAATTTAGTTGCATCCATTGCCATCATGGGGTGTGTAGTCAATGCAAGAGCGTCTATACGACTACGTAATTCAGCATCCAACGCTTTCTGGGGATTATATGCTTTTTCGCATACGCCACGCCCCCAGAATTTGTTAGGGACACGATCCAACTGACACGCTACAAAAGGACGATCCTTCATTAAGTAAGGATTTTCTTCAGCACGTAAAACTACTGCATCGTTAGCAATAGTTACTACAGCTTCTACTAGTTCGTCCGTTTCATAATCAAATTCCTCATAGTGACTATTTTCACGAGGATTTAACAAACGCTGAGGTACTAGACCCCAATATTCAGTAATCTTTACTTTGTCGTCTTCTTCTGCGTGTGTCTCTTCGTCCCAGCCTAAATCAGCACGATCTACAGAAGTGCCTAATAGAGCTACGTCACGATATACGCCCTTTTCAATATTCTCAACAACATGGTAACGAGACTTGATAGACTCTGTAGCTGCACCTAAGCCACCATCAACATCTAAGGCAGCAGGATCAATAATAAACTCTTTAGGAGAAACAGGTTCAAGACCTACTTTAATGTAAGGTACTTCAGCTATTTCTCTTCGTGTAGTTAATGTGCCCTCAACAGGCTTTTCTACGATTACACGATCTATTGTAGTGTCTACAGTTACTTTACCAATCATTGTTCCGTAGATAGCACCGTTTAAGAAAGACTCACAAATAGCTGGCTTAACGCCACAGTGTTCTAGGTCTTCTTGCAGTACTCTACGTAGATAAGCAACATCTCTTGGGTCTTCGTCTAAGACATCATCATCAATGTCAAACCACTTTTCACGACCAAATGTTGCTTCTTCTAGCTCTGATACAGTAGCTTCTACAGCTTGTTGTGTTGCTGGAGAAATCAGACGAGACTTCTCTGATTCTTTTAACTTATCTTCTTCAACCCAAATACCACGCCAGATGCGGTAATATTCATCCCACTTCTGCTCGTAGTTTTGATCTCTATGGTTTTTCCAGTTCTCTAGTCGCTCTGTTAGCCAACTAGCAAGACTAGCATACTTATCATGTTCTAACATATTAATTAATACCCAGCGTGTTCATCTGTTGGCTCCCATTCATCTATATCAATGCTACTAGCAAAATCTGCTACAGACACTTGATCAATGTAAGCTAGAGCGTCTAATTGGTCATCATGTACTTGCGGAGAAGGGAAAGCAGTCATCTGATCTACAAAGTCTCTCCAATCTCTTTTACTGTTGAATGAAATCTTTCCGTGTTCCATTCGGCCTTGTAAAGACCAAGTTATCCGATCAGTCTTTTTCTTACCACCATGCGTTACTTCTGATATGACAACCCATCTGTTGTTTATACGCATCTGATCTTCTAAGTAGGGCATGATAGCGTTCTTTAGAGCGCCTGCTTCTATACCTACTGTGTTTGCTTGGGTAACTATGGCTGTGTTAAGAATACGTTCAGCCGTTTTTTTAATATTCCATCTTCCGTGTAGGATATCTTTTACCCACCAAGAGTCACCGGATATTTTGACGATGGCTATAGCAGTTTCGTCTAGCTTAGACCCTCTTGATCCTCGCTCTTTCGCTACTTGCTCAAAACCAGCAGGGTCTACTGCAATAACGTAGTGACCATCTGCTGGCTCTTCATCTTCAATGAACCAATCTTCTTGGAATATACCACCACTGAATGATTCAAAACTAGCTTCAAATTCTTGCCTAAAGGCTTGAGTAGACATTGTACGTCTAGCTACTTCTATCTCTTTAGGGTCGATTAGTGGGTTATCTGTTGAGTTAAAACTGAATGCTTCCCACTCATCATCTTTCTTTGCTTCACAATACAAATCAAAGAAGTGATTACGTCCTTCAGGTGTACCTATAAATAATGCTTCACCTTTTACGTCAGCTAGTGTAGGTCTAATGATTAGCTCCCACACAGAAGGCTTCATAAAAGCATATTCGTCTAGTACTACGTATCGTAGACCTACACCACGTAAGGTATCTGGTCTGTCACTTCCTTTTAGATAAATCTTTCTGTCATTGATCAGAGTGATCGTAGCTGTGTTCTCATGAGTGCTTTTGATTAGGTCTTTGCCTATATCTTTTAAGACACTCCACATAATGTCTTTAGCTTGTTGAAAGGTAGGTGCTATATAGAAGATGTCTTTATCTGGAGATTGTAAACCTTTTATTAGCAACGTCCACGCTGCCAAATGAGACTTACCAAAACGTCTACCACAAGCTGCTATCTTAAAACGAGCTTTAGAGTTAAATATCTGCATCTGAGCAGGGTGTAGTTCGACAGAAACATTAGGCATCGTTGGACACTTCTATAATTATTTCTTCGTACTTTTTGTCTTGCTTTTTCTTTTCTTCTTTTCGCTTAGACTCTACACTGTGCTCTATGACTGTACCACCAGCATCTTCTACTGCTTTCTGTACTGAAGTTCCTATCTGCTCAACAACAATATTAATAGCCATATCATCATTTTCATGTTTGATCTCTACAGCACGTTGTGGTGGTAGTATTCGATCCATACACATTTTAAGACAAGATACATCACCATCCATAGCCAAAGAAATAACTTTATTGACTATTTCTGGCCCCCTTTCAGACATTAATTCTCTAGACAACTCTGTGTATTTGTTTAGAGAACCTTTTGGACGACCTTTAGGATTAGCAGACGGCATCCCTTTATAAAAATTAGGATTACCCTTTTTCTTTTGTTCTTTGGGATTATCTTCAGACATTAGAAAACTCTTTGACCACTTACGGGAGAGAATATGCTTTTAAAAGACATAGAAATACCCTTTAGGATTCTAAAGGGCTCTTTGGAATGTTGCTTGTTTGTTAATCTTTATTGTTGTTGTTTTTATAAACTAAACAAAGTAGAACTAAACACAAGAACACTTATGTTACCGATTATAACATATTTTTTAACCTAAGTCAAGTCTATTAGTGTCTTCCTCCCGTCTTTCTCGTCTTTTCATTAGTTACTACATTCTTTATAACTAAAAGTTACTACTGTCTTCTTAAGTATTCTTAAGGGTTCTACCCCCTTATTTTCCCAATTTTACCTCCCATGTGCTTGTGACTATAGATGCAGATTTTGTGTAACACCAGAGGGGGCCCCCCGTGACCCGTCAGTCACAAAATGACCAAAGAATACCTTAGAATTCACAACGTGACCCGTCAGTCACACTATGGACGGAATACTCAAGGCAGTCACAAGATGGCCAGAGGGTTCTTGAGATTTACAAAAGAGAATGACTATGATTCTGAATATAGAGCACATTAGAACACCACAGACAACAGATGTCGCATTTAGAACACTGTGTCGCATTTACGATAGACAACAACAGTACAAGCCACAGACAGCCGTTAAGGGCTCTATAAGCTCGCTGACGGGGTTTTGATGATGGTCTTATACTTTGTATCGGGTAAGGTCTGAAAACGTCACCTGTGATTTGCATATCTATAAACGACAGTATTTGTTCTATTTGCGTCAGATACAATATGGTTAGTAATGTGCACTATATTGGTGCAAGTGGTGCTCTATTTTGGTGCACTGTAACTGATTGTTTTTATTGGGTTTGTATAGATTGTTGTCTATATGCGACATTTGAGTGCACTATTGTGGTGCATTGGTCTGGTGCTTGATTATAGGTCAATATACCTAAGTAGTTGTTTTTATTAGTATTTTAAAAGTTGGCACAACAAATGCATTATATATGACAAGTGCTTAGGCGCTTTCGCTCTTTAACAACTTATATGACTACTGGCAACATGCGCTGATAAAGCCCACTGTATACGCTAGACCGATAACCATAACCATGCTTATGGGGTCTTTTGGATATAGGGGTGAGTAACTAAAATGGTGGTCATATAGGTAGTTGGAGCTTGCCTCTTTAACATTGTTGGACAGACACACAATCAAGACAATATACGGCTCTGTAGGGCTATGTATGGCGGTTAGGCATGGCTAACTACTATATCTTACAGGGACGCATAGAGGCTATTTATCAAGCCGTTGAAGAGTATAGAAAGGGCATCCGATTATATACAGACAATAACAACGGCTTCAGTAAGTGGCTTTTAATCACTTAATAATTAACCAACAAACGGAGTAATACCATGAATACTAAAGACATATTAAGCAACGAAGTTAAGGCTGATATAGGCAACCTAGTATACCGCATAATTCAAGTGCATGGAGTGTACTTGCAAGCTGTTGACGCTGGCAAGTTGAAACGCGTAGACAAATGGTCGAAGCACATGGACGAATTACAGAATGAACTGAATGACCGCTATGGAATTAAAGTTCAATAACACTTACACGGATAAATAACCAACTAAGAACTAATAAGTTGTTTTTCTCAAAGGCTCTGACAGAGCCTTTCGGTAAACCAACACACCAACAAACAAACCGGAGTAAATACAATGGCTATTGTACAAACTGTTTATCTAGAAAATTTTATTGATGAATTTAACCGAGCTGAACGAAACCATTTTAGCTATGAGGGCTTCAAAGCCTTATATAACTATCTGGAACAATTAAGCGAGGATATGGGCGAACCTGTTGAACTTGACGTTATAGACCTATGCTGTACTTATTCAGAATATGAAAACCTTGAAGAGGTTATGGGAAATTACGCCTCTATACAAAGCATTGACGATTTAGAACATCATACAATTGTAATTCGTGTAGACAATGATAGTAATGGATTAATCATTCTAGATTTTTAAAAGGGGGATAAAATGAGTATCAATTATTCATCATGCGCCAAAGTATCAGACGCTTATCACGAAACAAACGACTGTACTGTCAAAGCGGTCGCTATTGCTTGCGATATTCCTTATATAAAAGCCCATGCAGTGCTTAAGGAAATCGGACGCAAGCCCCATAAAGGCCTCTATTCCCACCAATACCACGAAGCCATTAGAAAGCTCGGTTACACAATCAAAACCATCCACACGGACGCGAAAACGATTAGCACATTGCCGATCCATCTAGACCCTAACAAAAGCTACATTGCTAACGTGCGAGGCCATGCGTTGGCCGTTGTTAAAGGCAAGGTCGAAGATTGGACGGCTGGCAGGAAACACCGCATCCGCAACGTATGGGAAATAATCCCCCTTCAATCAAAAAACGCTATCCGCAAGGCCAAGCGGTACCCCTTAGTCTAATTGTATTACTAAGAGGAATAAGAAAATAGGAGTTAAACAATGGAAAATTATGAACTTTATGAACTTTATGGTAGGTGGGTACTGCTTAAAGTAGAGAGTTGGAGAGTTACTTTTGAGAGTAAAGAGGACGCTTTGGTATTCTTAAAAATGGTATTAATAGAGGATTAAAAAAATGACTGATCCAGATATGACAGGCCGCAACGGGATTCCTGTTGTCGTGCCTGAGTTAGTATGTATAAAGAAAGAAATAAGAAAAGAGCGCGACAGGCTTTTTGACTTAGAACTTAGAACCGGATACGAGCCGGAGTTATTCTATCTTGAATGGCTAGAGTCTGAGAGGTCGAGAGGCGTTGAAGTTGTGTTAGTCAATTTTTAACTAAGAGGGTTTAGAAATGGAAAAATTCAAAGATAGAATTAAGCTCGGTATATCGCCGAGCGCAATAGTAACCACCATAGAAGCAAAGAAAGAGCCAGAAAGGGAGAACTATATCCTTTTTGATCCGCATACAGATAAATATTTGACATTCGGTAAGACGGGTAAGGCTCTTTATGGCAGGTCAGACAATGAAAGTGAGGCTTTGTTGTTCGACGATCTAGAAAGAGTTAAAATAATAGCTGAATATTACAACATGATAATAATTAAGAGGTCTAGAAATGAATAGAAACGAGAGAATAATTGAAACTGTCTTTTCTTGTGCTGACTGTGGTAGTAATGATTTAACCTTTGTTAGTGAATCCTTTTTTAATGAAGAGACCCAAGCATGGGATACCGCAGACGTAGATAACCTTTGTTCTGCAAAGTGCTGGGATTGTCAAGAAGAAGTAGACGTGAATATTAAATATGTAAAGGCAGAAGTTCCCGAACAATTGACAATTAATTTAGGAGTATAGAAATGGACAAGAACGAATTTGACAAAGAATTTTTTCTCATAGTAGCTGTTGGCGTAGTCCTATGGGGTGCGCTTATTTATGGTCTTTTTGATGGTCAGCACCTAGTGTGGGGAGGATAAGACAATGAGTAAGATAGCATTGAGAGACAAAGACCACCTGAGAGCGCACACAAGGCACTTAGACAGTAATTCTTTTTGGTGGTATGTAACGGGTATCATGCACAGTAAAAAGCCCTTCAGCGATGAATATATGGCTTTAAGACGCTATAGGGACTTAGGGTCTCATAGACGTGTAAAGATAGAGAATAAAAAACTTAAATTAAAGGGGTGGATTTAGACAATGAAAGCTCATACATTTTTAGAGATGTTACAGGATAGTTTCGGGAAAGCAGCAAAGGTGCTACACACGAAACCGAAAGAGCCTGTAAAGCTCGGAAATCATGCAATTATATCGGGAGACTATGACGATGGGGAAATAACTCTGTATTTGGTCTGTAATGATTTAGATATGGAGTTAAGTACCTCACAACTAAAAGAGCTTGAGTACGAAGCAGAAAAGACCTACGCACATGAGTGTGTGCACATGGAGCAAGACTTTGCAGACGATTTAAAGACAGTGCATAAGGACACCACGCACGTTGATTATATGCTTAGTCGATCAGAAACAGAGGCTTATGCCCGTGTAGACATTCCTAATGATATTAGGCACTACGGGCTCTCTGCTGACCTGTGGGAGTATACTTATATCTTAGTGGGCAAAGGATTAATAGACACAGAGAAAGGCAAGGACGCTTATAATATGTTAAAATACTTTGATGCTCCAATTGATGAATATATCGAGGACTATAACAATGGAAAACTTAAATACAATTAGAATGATAGAACCCCTAAAGCTAAGTATTTGTGACGTTACAGGGGACTTATTTATAACTACTGAAAACAATCTAATGATTGTAGACCACGATCAGAGGGATGCCTTAGAGGACTTCTTGAGGATAAGTAGAATGGAAGAAAGCATTGCTATTAATGAGCGTTTAGGGGTGGTCTATGAGTAGGTGCAAAGCGTGTGACAGGCTCTTAACAGACACAGACAATGATAAAATGTGTCATTTCTGTAACAAGGTATCTATCAAGACCACCATTGATAATGACTATGACGGAGAAGAATTAGAACTTTATGATATTATTGATGAGATAGAGCTTGACACATAACAAACGTATGATTATAATCTCTATAGAACACCAAAGAAAATCTTTTAGTTTGTTATCTATTAAACAATTCTTAAAGTTTTCTTTAGTATTCTATAGAAGCAAAGACTAACCAAATACTACACACATAGGAGAAACGAAATGAACGTAGTTGAAGGAACTATTGCATTTAGTAACGTCTTAACTGAAGACGAATGGAAAGGCGCACCAGTAGGGTATAATGTCACGATTACCCTAGATTCAGATTCAGCTGATAAGTTGTCTGATATGGGCGTTAAGTTGAAAGAATACGAAGGTAAGTATCAACGTAAGTTTAAGTCTAAATATGATATTGATGTCTTAGACGTTGATGGTAATGCCTTAGAACTTTCCGAAGAACTGCCTAGAGGCTCTAAAGTACGTTTACTTTGGTCTAAAGGTGGTCTAGACAAAACACACGGATTGACCACTTATCTGTCAAAGGTTAAGGTTTTAGAACTAGGTCAACCAGAGGAAGTAACCGACTTCTAGTAAGTTCCCCTCAGCTCTTGTCAAGAGTCTAAACTAGACCTAAAGACCTCTACAGTGTTATACTGTAGGGGTCTTTTTTTATACACAGGGAAATAATATTGATTGAGCTAAAACCTACAGACGACCAACTTTTACAAGCTATAAAAATGGGTCAAGAAATGGGCACTTTGAGAAACAGCATTTCAGGTGGTTCAGGTAACACAGCTGGCTTTCTAGGTGAAATATTAACAGCAGAATATTTAAAAGCAGATCACCAAAATACCTACCAATACGACCTAATCTTGTCTAACGGAAAAACTATTGATGTTAAGACTAAAAGATGTAGGTCAGTACCAAAACCAGAATATGACGTATCTATCGCATCATACAACACTAAACAAGATACCGACTACTATGTATTCACAAGGGCTAAGGGAGATTACTCCACAGTCTGGCTATTGGGTTACATAGAAAAGGAACTGTATTTTAAACAAGCAACAGAGCGTAAGAAAGGAGACCGAGACCCTACAAACGGATTTCTATTCAGGGCTGATTGCTGGAACTTAGCAATAGGTGATTTAAAGAATATAGATGACCTTAAACTAAAGGAGTAATTATGAAATTACTAATATTAATTTTTATGCTTTCACTGTCTTTTAACAGTAGTGCATATTCCCCTCCACTAATCTGCAAGAACAATGCGCCTGCCTATGCCTATACAGGCTTTAAGATAAAAGAATCTGATTCCTTTATAGTCCCGTCTGGTCACTACGCTGTTATTGATGTTATTTTACAGCCAGTACATGAAGATTTTTTATTGTCTGGAAAAGTAATGAACAGTGATGGCGAGGTGGTAAAAGCACCTAACGGGAGCCCACGTTGGTTCTTAGTGTTAGAGGATTGGAACTGTAAATACTTCACGGGAGACGAGCTGGAGGTAAGTTACTAATGCTGTACATAGAACAACAGTACAGAATTAAAACACCAAAACTTATTGACTTTGAGGGCATTGAGCTTTTGGCTTACTTAAATACTGACACTGGAGCGCCTGCTATTCGTCTTTGTTGTACTGAATCTAATATAAAATGGAATTTATCCAGAGATGATTTTTTCTATTTACTAGAAGAAGCGGATCAATATGAATGGGACAAAGGTGTTTGTTACGTACAAACGTGTTTAATTAAAGGACTAGAGGCAAGTAACTGATGCTATTTATGCAGATGTTTGAGGAAATAATGGAGGGCTATGGTTGCTCTTTAAATACGGCCATGCAGATGTATCAAAAAGGTACTGTGTGGGAAGATTAAAACTTAGACCAAGAAAGCAATGGACTGTAGATCAGAGGGCATTAGCTATAGAACTAAAAGCATACGGAGCTCCTGTATCCTATATAGCTAACGTCCTTAATACTACAATAAATAATGTCAACTGCTACATGAGTAGCCACAACCTAAACGAACAAGCAACAGAGAGAAAACTAGAGCTTCTACAAGAAGTGGTTGAGTCGTTTGAGTCGTTAGAGGATTTAAAATGTTAGAGATATTTAGCGAGATAGTTTGGATAGCAGCAGGGCTTGGCGTGTTCTGTACTGTTGTTTTGTTTTTCTTGCCTGATATGTACATTGTCTGGAAAGAAGCAAAGAACCATATAGACTATGACGAGCAGCTTTATGAACTGCTTGATAAGGCTATGCAGCTGCTAGAACAGTCAGAAGAAAAAGTCACAATCACATTTACTAAAGAGGGCGTAGAGATTGAGCAAGATAAAGAATAATCGTAGCAGTAACAGCGTTAAACTAGAGCCGTTATCTTTACAACAGAGTCTTTATATAAACTCAATAAAAGAAAAAACAGTAACAGTAGGATTAGGTCTTGCTGGTAGTGGTAAAACATACATTGCCGCTACATTAGCTTCACAATTTAAGATTGATAACAAACAAGGAAAGATAGTGTTATGTCGCCCCAATGTCTCAGATAGTAGATCAATAGGCTACCTAAAAGGAGATATGGACGAAAAGATGGCAGCTTGGGTTATTCCTTATACGGATATATTCAAGAAACATCTATCAGGCAAATACGAAGAATATGTAGCAAACGGAACAATAGACGTTGTACCATTTGAATACATGCAGGGACGAACTTGGGATAACTCTTTCGTGTTACTAGACGAAGCCCAACACACTAGCCCAAAAGAAATGGAGATGTTTCTAAAGAGGGTAGGGGAAGGATCAACAGTAGTTATCACGGGAGACTTAAATCAATCTAACAAGGGTTACTCATCTGGACTAAAAACAGTTGTAGATATGAGTAAGTACTTAGCTTATTTGGATTGTTATATTGGTGTTGTTGAATTTAACGACCCTAAAGATATTGTACGATCAGAATTTTGTCGTATAATTACCAAAGCATTTACAGAGGTGAACAAATGAATAAAAGTTACGAAGATTATCAGACTGAACTTGAGGAACTAGCAGAATCCGTTGTCATTGCTGACCTAATCAGGTCATATGAGACGATGAGTGAGACCATAAAAGACCCGTTAATACATTTATCAGACAAGCAAGACTGTTTAAATGTTCAAGCAGGCATATTGGTAGTGCTAGAATATTATATGTGGAGAGGGGATTACGATGAGTGGCTACAAAGTTTATCCGAAAGAAAGTAAAAAACTTACAGGAAAAGAACCATGCCCTAAATGTGGCAGTAGAGATAACCTTGCTCGATGGGAAGATGGTCACGCGCATTGCTTTAGTCAAGGCTGTGGCTACCATGAGAGAGCAGATAGCGAGAGGAACGAGGGGATGCTAGATGTTATTGACATTGATTACACCAACACAACACGGCTACCGGATACAGCAGTATTCAGCAGCATTAAAGATAGGAAAATATCAGACGAGATATGCCGTAAGTATGGCGTTAAGGTTGATAAGGACAGAGAAGGTAATATTACCAAACACCATTACCCGTACTACAGTAAGCTCGGATTATCCAAAGAGGTTGTTGCATTTAAAACCAGAAACGTACAGGACAAGAAGTTCTACGCTACTGGCGAAATCAGAGCGTCGGGTCTGTTCGGACAACACTTATTTGAGAATCTAGATGGTGGTAAGTACATTACAGTAACAGAGGGAGAGCTTGATTGTCTTTCTGTGTCTGAAATGTTTGAGGGTAAATGGCCTGTAGTCAGTCTAAAGAATGGTTCTGCAAGTGCTGTGCAGGGCATAAAAGAATCCCTAGAGTTTCTAGAGAGCTTTGAAAATGTTGTACTGTGCTTTGATCAAGACGATGCAGGACAGAAAGCAATATCCGAAGTTGTAGATTTGTTTTCGCCTAACAAAGTTAAGATAATGGAAATGCCCTTAAAGGACGCTTCTGATATGTTGATGGCTAGGCGTGTACGTGACTTTATGCGTTGCTTCTGGGACGCTAAGAGCTATAAACCTGTAGGTATTGTAAGCCCTGCTAGTGATGAGTCTTGCTGGGAAAGTTTTGTAACTAGAGGCACGGAGGAGGTTATTCCTTTCCCGTCCGCTTTTGGCAAGCTAAACGCCATGATGAATGGTGGTATGGCTGCTAGTGAGATAACTACTTTAGGTGCGCTTACTTCTATAGGCAAGTCTACTGTGCTCTATAACTTAGTCTACGGAATGGCTCAGGAGAGTAACAAGAAGATAGGCTGTGTGTTCTTAGAGGCTAGTAAAGGCGAGACTATAGAGAAGTTATTATCAGTACACGTATGTAATAATATAAGTAACATACCCACCAATGAACGTGACTACTCAGAGTATCGTAAGCAATACGATGAGCTGTTTGCTGGTGACAAGTTACACATACTAGACCATCAAGGTTCTGTGGATTCTGATGAGTTATTCTCCAAGATGCGTTATCTTGTTAAAGGTCTAGACTGTGAAGTACTTGTTCTTGATCCTCTACAGGCTGCTGTTCCTAATAAGAACGAAGCCATAGATGATTTCATGGACAGATGCTTAAAGCTAGTACAAGAGACAGGCGTATGTTTAATTATAGTTAGTCATATGCGTAAGCCTTTTGTTAAAGAAGCACATGACGTTAGCGAGTATGACTTGAAAGGTTCTGGCAGTATTAACCAGATTAGCTACAATACTATACTACTTAGTCGAGACAAGATGTCAGATGATGAGTATACTAAGAACTGTACTAAGGTACAGCTTGTTAAATGTAGACGAACTGGTAACACTGGCGAAGCTGGTTGGTTATACTACAATCAAGAAACGTCACGTTTAGAACGGGGCATAGCCCCTGAGTTAAAAGAGGTGGAAGAAAGTGAGTTCTAGAATAGTATTAGATATTGAAGCCAATGGTTTAAATCCCGATAAAATATTTTGTATTGTCACTGCTGATTTAGATAGTGGTCAAACAAAGTCATACACTCCGGATATGATTAATCAGTTTAACTTAGATGGTGTTCAAGAGATTGTAGGACATAATATCTTAGGATATGACATTCCTGTTCTTGAGAGACTACTAGACTTAGACTTTAGTAATATCAAAATGACTGACACATTAGTCCTTTCTCGTTTGTTTAATCCTGTACGTGACGGAGGCCACAGTCTGGCATCATGGGGACAGCGTTTAGGCTATCCTAAAGGCGACCACACTGACTTCACACAGTTTACAGATGAGATGCTGGAATACTGTGAACGTGATGTACAGGTCAATGTTAAGACCTACAAGAAACTGATGGTAGAGTCTGAGGGCTTTTCTGAGCAATCTATACAGTTAGAGATGGAAGTACATAAGATCATTAACGAGCAGTCACGTACTGGCTGGTTACTTGATGAGTACAAAGCATTAGACCTGTTAGCAGAGCTGAAAGAAAAGAAGATGGAGCTGGAGGACAAAGTACATGAACGCTTTACTCCGTTACCGATTTGGATAGAAAAGAACTATCCTAAGAACCCTTATAAGAAAGATGGCACAAAAGCTGCTGTGTTATTACGACACGAAGAAGCTGGCTATCATTACAATAAGGCAGGCTCTTACGGAAGAACTGAGTATCCTGAATTTAACTTAGGCTCTAGACAACAGATAGGACGTTATCTCATGCACTACGGATGGCATCCAAAAGAGTTTACTCAAACTGGTCTACCAAAAGTTGATGAGAAGGTTCTAGAATCTGTAGAAATTCCTGAAGCACAGTTGATAGCTCAATACCTACTTGTACAAAAGCGTATTGCTCAAGTACAGAGCTGGGTAGAAGCTGTTGAAAATGACGGACGTGTACATGGTTACGTCAATCCCATAGGAGCACAGACAAATCGTATGTCACATAGCAGCCCTAATCTGGCTCAAGTGCCTGCGTCGTATAGTCCCTATGGCAAGGAATGTAGACAGTGCTGGACAGTACCGAAAGGATATAAGTTAGTTGGTTGTGATGCTGCTGGTTTAGAACTACGTATGCTTGCTAGTTATATGAATGACGAAGCATACACTAATGAGGTTATAAACGGAGACATTCACACAGCTAACCAGATTGCTGCTGGATTACCTGAAAGATCACAAGCAAAAACCTTCATATACGGATTTCTGTACGGAGCTGGTGATGCAAAGATAGGTGAGATAGTAGGCGGTACAGCTAAAGAAGGTAAGCGACTAAAGAAGAAGTTCTTGGACGCTATACCAGCTCTTAAACGTCTACGTGAGCAAGTAATCAAAGCTGCTGGAAGAGGCTACATTAAAGGTCTAGACCGAAGAAAGGTATGGATAAAAGAAGATTATAGCGCACTAAATTATCTCTTGCAGTCGGCAGGAGCAATAGTTATGAAGAAAGCATTAGTCATTCTTGATCAACAAGCTAAAGAGAGAAATCTTGATTATAAGTTTGTTGGTAATGTACATGACGAATTTCAAACAGAGGTAGCGGAAGACCACGCTGATGAGTTTGGAAAGCTGGCTGTAAGTGCTATAATAGAAGCAGGAGTTCAGTTAAACATGAAGTGCCCGTTAGACGGAGAATACAAGATAGGCACTGATTGGTCTGAAACACATTAAACATAGAGGATGCTATGAAAAAGACAGTTGATACAGTAGTAGAAGATATTTATGAACTCATACGTAATGGTAAAGCTGCTGAAGGTGTAGATGTAGATTCTGCTTTTCAGACGTTTAGCAAGAACATGGATGAGCTAGTATTTAGTCGTATCTTTGAAGAGAGAAAAGACAGTACGGCCTTACGTATGTCAGCTATTGGTAAGCCAGATAGGCAGATTTGGCATAAGGCACAGTCTACAAAGTCTGAAGAGCTAGAGCCTTCTACACTTATAAAGTTCTTGTACGGACACATAATAGAAGAGCTAGTGTTGCTACTAGTGCGTCTTTCAGGACACACAGTAACACACGAACAAGAACGTGTGGAGATAAATGGAGTTAAAGGGTCTATGGACTGCTGTATAGATGGCACGTTGATAGATGTTAAGAGTGTATCTACATTTGGATTTAAAAAGTTCAAAGACGATACAGTAGAGTTTGACGACCCTTTCGGATATGTAGACCAGCTAAAAGGCTACGGAGCAGCACTAGATGCACAAGAAGGTGGCTGGCTGGCTATGGACAAGCAACATGGACACTTAACACTGTCTATGATAGACTTGGATAAAGGAGAAAAAGTACAGGATCGCATAGAACACCTCAAGGCTGTCGTCACTTCAGACACTATGCCTGAGCCCTGTTATGATCCTGTTCCCGATGGCAAAAGTGGTAACATGAAACTACCTACAGGCTGTTCTTACTGTGGTTATAAAAAGGCTTGTTACCCTAAACTAAGAACTTTCTTATACAGTAGCGGCCCACGTTACTTTACGGAAATATGGAACGAACCAAAAGTACTGGAGATTAAATAGATGTTATACAGCGTTATCCAATCAAACCGACCAGAGCGTTTTGAAGAACTAGTTCAAGGGCTTCTAGAAGACGGCTGGGAGTTACATGGTAGCCCATTTGTCGGAAGCACCGGAGTAATGTGTCAAGCATTAACCAAGAAGGAGACAAAGAAGAAAGATGCCAAAGTACAGAAGCAAGCTGGAAGCTGAAGTAGCAAAGGGTCTTAATGGTTGGGAGTATGAGTCAGAAAGGTTAAGTTATATGATACCTAAGACTTATACTCCCGATTTCGTTAAGGGAAACGTATACATTGAAATAAAAGGGTTCTTTCGTAGTGGTGACACAGCTAAGTACAAAGCTATACACAAACAGCTACAAGCAGAAGGTAAAACACTTGTCTTTGTTTGGTCTAGACCTCATCAAAAACTACGTAAAGGCTCTAAACTAACTAACGCTGGCTGGTGCGAAAAAGAAGGTATAAAGTGGTTCGGCTCTGACCAACTAAAAGAATTAAAAAAATGGAGTAAAGATTATGTCTAGAACAATAGAAGAATTAGTGGAGTACATAGTAGAGTTCTACGATCCAGACCTACTGTGTGAAATATTGGAAATAAGTACTCAAGATATTTGTGATAGATTTGACGATAAGTTAGAAATATCTATAGATAAAGGAGCTTTTGACGATGAGCTTAGATGATAACTGGGATAAGTACTATAGTGCTTTAGATCAGCAAATAGGTGGTAGTCACTACAGCAAAGGTGAGATACAACCTATACAATATATACACGCTAATAATCTAGGTTTTATTGAAGGAAATGTAGTAAAATACATCTCCCGTTGGAAAGACAAAAACGGAATACAAGACCTAGAAAAAATCAAACATTACATTGATCTGTTGATCGAACTAGAAGGAGATAATAGTGGAAACAAGTAACGAAATCCTGTCTAACATAACTGTATTCAGCAAGTACGCTAAGTACATTCCTGAAGTACAGCGTAGAGAGACTTGGGAAGAGCTGGTTACTCGTAACAAAGAAATGCACTTACGTAAATACCCTAAGATAGCAAAGGAGATAGAAGAGGCTTATACTCATGTCTACGCTAAAAGAGTTCTGCCGAGTATGCGTTCTCTACAATTTGGTGGTGCTCCTATTGAGCTTGCCCCTAATCGTATTTTTAATTGTGCTTACTTACCTGTTGATGCTATAGAAGCATTCAGTGAGACAATGTTCTTATTGTTAGGAGGTACAGGCGTAGGTTACTCAGTGCAGCGACACCATGTACGTAATTTACCAGAAGTACAAGGCGTAAAGAAACGAAAGCGTAGGTTCTTAGTGTCTGACAACATTGAAGGATGGGCAGATGCAGTTAAGGTTCTAATGGAGGCATACTTCAAGGGACTAATGGACGTAGAGTTTGACTTCCGTGACATACGCCCTAAAGGCGCTCTGTTGATTACATCAGGGGGCAAAGCGCCCGGGCCTCAGCCGCTTAAGGACTGTATACACAACCTACGAAGCCTGTTAGACACAGCTGTAGGTCGTCAACTGACTACCTTAGAAGTACATGATATGATGTGCTATATTGCTGACGCAGTGTTAGCTGGCGGTATCCGTAGGGCAGCTCTTATCTCTTTGTTCAGCATGGACGACAATGCAATGTTAGGGTGTAAAGCTGGCAACTGGTGGGAGGAAAATCCACAGCGAGGCCGAGCGAATAACTCTGCTGTCATTCTACGTCACCGAGCAACTAAGCAAGACTTTGAGAAGCTGTGGAAACGTGTTGAGCTTTCGGGCAGTGGAGAACCGGGGGTTTACTTCAGTAACGATAAGGATTGGGGGACTAACCCGTGTTGTGAGATAGGATTACGTCCCTTTCAATTTTGCAACTTATGTGAACTAAATGTATCAGATTTATCATCTCAAGAAGACTTAAATGCACGTAGTCGTGCTGCTGCTCTTATTGGTACACTACAGGCTGGTTATACTAACTTCCATTACTTACGTGACATTTGGCGTGAGACCACAGAGCGTGATGCTTTGATTGGTGTAGGTCAGACAGGTATCGGTAGTGGTACTATCCTACAGTACGACTTAGAAGAAGCTGCTAATGAGGTCTTGAAAGAGAATGAACGTGTAGCTGAACTAATTGGTATTAACAAGTCTTCCCGATGCACTACAGTAAAACCATCAGGTACTTCTAGTTGTGTATTAGGTACGTCTAGTGGTATTCATGCTTGGCACAATGACTACTATATCCGTAGACAGCGTGTAGGCAAGAACGAAGCACTGTATGGTTATCTAGTAGAGAATCACCCAGAATTGGTTGAAGACGAGTACTTTAATCCAGACGCACAAGCTGTTATTGAAATACCACAGAAAGCACCAGAAGGCTCTATTTTACGCACAGAGAGTCCTTTGGACTTACTTAATAGGGTAGGACGTTTTAACACTGAATGGGTTGCTACGGGGCACAGAGAAGGCCAGAACAGCCATAACGTGTCCTGTACTATCTCTTTGAAAGATGATGAATGGGAATTGTGTGGCGAGTGGATGTGGAAGAACCGAAATAGCTTTAATGGTATCTCAGTATTGCCATATGATGGTGGCACTTACATTCAAGCACCTTTCGAAGACATCACAGAAGAACGCTTCAAGTTGTTAGAAGGTAGTCTCAATAACATTGACCTAACCAAAGTTGTCGAAACTCAAGACAACACAGACCTGTCGGGCGAAGCTGCTTGTGCTGGTGGAGCTTGTGAAGTTACGTTTTAGAGATTGGCTCTTGCTAATCGGTTGTCTAGTGATGGCATACTGGATCATTCATGGTCTAGCTTTGCCACCACCACCGGACTTATACGATATGGCTAAAGAGTTAGGATAAAATAAAGCCCCGTTGGATTAACCTTCGGGGCTTTTTATTTATCTAAGGTTAGATATAGTTCCTTTGTCTTTAGAAAGTTTCATTAACTCAATAGAGCCTAAGACAGCGTTATCTTGAGGACTAGTACGCATCCATTCTTTAACTTGATCATCAGTCATGGCTTCTACTTCATCAGCCGTTTTGGTCATAAGTCTTCGAGCTTTCGGGCCCATATAAGTATGGTTCATGTTTTCTCTTGCTGTACCAACAAGAACTTGGAACACGCCTCTAGCTGAACTATTTGGGTTTACAAGTTGAGTTCCCCCTTCAGATTCATGTGCTCCTATCTCTAGCATGGCTCTGTAGAGTTTATCTTTCTTGATTCCTTCATCACCATCAAAAGCACCAACAACTCTTTCCAGAACAGGACTAACAGTTTTATAATAACTTGTGTCTGATTTAACATACTTTTTAACATCATTATCATAGTCTTTCTGTTTAGTAGCGTCATTCTCTGCGCTAGTGTGATAAGATGAGCCCCAAAGAGAGCCGTATTCAGGAGTATTACTAACCAGTTCTGCTTCAGGTAATTCAGCTTCCGTTGGTTTTTCCTTAGCTACAGTTTCTTCTTCCTGTACTACTTCCTCAGTTACTTGCTCTTCTTGGGCAATTTCCATGCCATCTACGATAGGTTCTCCTGTAACAGAATCAGCCATTATATCTAACTCAGGCTCTAAGAACTGGTCTAGAAAAGTAGTGTCTGGCCTGTCCTCAACAAACCTCTCACTTCCAGAAAGTTGACGAGCGTCACTAACTAAGTCCTGAATATATTCAAAACTCTTCTTGTCAGCGTTACGTATAGTATCCATGAGACCACTCATTTCTTCCTGTACGCTATCATAGGCATTCGCCATAAACTCAAACATACCCATTACTTAATCTCCTAAGACCTTCATCGTTTCTTGACGCTTGGTTTCTTCTTCTGCTGCTTCCATACCCATGTAAGCACCTTTAGATATAGTCTTATTTATTGAATTAGCAAAAGCTCTTAAGGCTTCAGGCTTATTAACATCTAATTTAAGTGCATCTGCTGCTTTTTTGATTTTAGATAGAGCACCTTTTTTAGTGAATACTTCAATAATCCTTTGCTCTTCTTTTTTGTCTATTCTAGCAGAGTTCATTTTGTTGAGAAAAACAAACATTTTCTGCGGAGCAGACATAATCCTGTCACGTAAAAGACTGTTTAGTTGATTTAAAGGAACGCCTGTTTTTTTCTTTAAAGCGTCTTCTAGTTTAGTGTGTTTTGCTGACAAGCCAATCTGATCTATTTTAATCTCACCTATAATATCTTGCATATCAGCTAGTGATTTAAGATCATCATACATTCCTTTGCCAAAAACACTGTCAAAAGCACGTTGATTTTCCTTAATGTACTGTAACGATCCTTTACCAGAGTTGATAGCTTTACGAGCCATTTCAGCTTTAAGACCTGTCAGTACCATCTCTTGACTATCTGGGGTTAGTTCCTTTATAAATTTTAAATGACGTTCAGTTGCTGCTGGGCTTTTAAGGATGTCGTTAATAACACCATCTATTCCTGATTCATGTAATCGACCATACAGTTCTTTAGTGTACCCTGTACTTCCTTCAATGTAACGAGTAGACAATGACGCTCTCTGTTCGTCTAAAGCACGTACTGTCTTAGTGACATCAGAAAAAGTATCAGATAGTCCTGCCATTTCAATAACATCACGATTTTTAGGGTCAGTACGGAAACGCTCTACTATATTGATGTCCAGCTCTCCTGTTTTTACATCATAAGCAGACTTACTTAAATTAGTAAGTACTGATTGTGCTATTACAGGACGACCCATGTCACCTACCATAGATAAAAACTCACGGGCTTGCTGTGGTCTAGATAATAGAGGTGCTACTTGATCTGCAAACTTCTTAGTAGATATTTCTTTGATACCTTGCTTGTTTAAAGGAATACCCAAACGAGACCAGTATTCAAAATCTAAACCTTTATATGCACGACCAAAATCGCCCATAGCTTTGATCTCTCCATCTAATACTGACTTTAAGTTATCTAAGCGAGCTCTACTGTCTCCTTTTATGTTAGGGTTACGCAGACCTTGATTTATAGCTTTCTTCAAAGAATCTAACTGTCGTATTGAAGCTGGTTCATATTCCAATACTGGATTACCTTCTTCGTCTTTAATTACTTTACCATCATCATCACGTTGAGGCTTAGGTTTCCATTTATTAATTATTTGACGATATTCAGTAGGCATTACTCCGAACAGTTCCTTTACTTCGTCTTGAGCAAACTCATGAAGAGTCTCTACACTTTTTGAAGAAAATTGAACACCTTCTACTTCAGCGTCTTTAAATAGTTTAGTATATAAAGGAGACATCTCTTTCTGAACTGCTGTCTTTTTACGCTCAACTAGTTTCTGTACTACGTTTCCTAATTGTTCAGGAGTACGTACTTTAGAAGGATCAGCAGGAGATGCGGCAGCTTGTAGTGCCTTATCTATGTTTTTAAGTGCTTCACTCGCAGTTTCATAGCCTTGTTGTAAACCTTCTGATACCTTACGTTCAGCCTCAAAACCGCCCTCTCTAAATAACTGATCCTGTCTATTTTTAATTAATGACTGTGCTTCATCAATTTCAGTTTTTATCTTTGAACGGAATGTAGGGTTAGTACGTAAAAGGTAAGTAAAGTTTTCACGTAAAATAGGGTTTTCAGTCATTGCAACCCAAGGGCCAACATTTAATTCAGGAAAATCTTTTAATACAGCTTGTATATGACCTATTTTTCCTTCTAAAGAAGGGTCTGTTTTTATAGCATTATTAATTAACTCAGCTACTTGCTTAGATGCTATATAGGTTTCGCCTTCGTCTATTGCCTTACCTACGTCTTTACTTTTATCCTTAATATCAAAGCCAGCTCTTATTCCTGCACCAGTAGCTTTCCCTACACTCACTACAGAAGCAGCAGGGGCAAATCCACCTAAGATTGCTCCTGTCATTCTTGCAGCGTCAGTAGCTATGTCCCCTTCTTCAGCACCAAACGCTTTAGCTGCTTCGGCAGTTAGTTCGCCAGTAAAAGTACCAGTACCTGTAGTTACAGCAGATTCAGCAGCAGCTAAAAAGGGTTTAACGATCTTAGGGCCAGCACCACCAAAATAACTTAACGGGTCAGCACCAGCTCTTGCGATATTAGCTATTACTTTCTCACCGATATTAGTTGGCTGTATGTTTTTAATTTCTAGACCTAAATTATCTGCAACCGAAGCCCTTACTCTTTCGTCAACTACTTGTGCTTCAGGTGTACCTACAGCTATAGAAGGATCGAATGCTTGTCCTTGAACAAAGTTCATTAATGGATCAGGAACAACACCAACGCCTAAATCTACAAGCCCTTGTTTAAACTGATCTTCAATTAGTTCACGGGTACTTTCTGATACGGCAACCTTTGGAAGACGAACAGAGCTGCCCCAATCAAAAGAACCTTCTATAGTAGGCATATCATCTTGCTGTACTGCGTTGTCGCCTTCTATCTTACGTGCGCTACTCCAATCAAAGCTCATATGCCACCCCATCTATTACTTCCAAACGACCGCCACTACCGTCTGAGTAGATTCCATCCTCTAAGGCTTGTGTTGGCTGAGTAGCAGCTTTTATACGACCTTGTGTAATGTCTTCTACTGTTTCCCCTACTACTAGAGGAGCAACACGGAAACGATCTAGAGTACGCGAAACAACAGCATTGTCTAGACCTTCTATGTCCTTATATAATAAATTTTCAAGGTCTACTATGTCATTAACAGATTTAGCAGTTGCTTGATCCATAATCTCAATCATTTTATCTAAGTCTTCTATCGTAGCGTTTGATAGTGTTCCTTGAAAACCTCCAGCTAACCAATCTTGGAAAGCAGTAGACCAAGACTTACGTTTTACTAGACGATCAATTTCAGAAGCAGCTCTTGAGTCTGCATTATATATTTCAGAAACTGTACGTTCTAATAAAGGAACTGCTGATTCGTTTCCTGCTTTTACCTCTGGAACTAATCTTTGTGCAGTTTCTACTTTAATCCTACGTTGCATTGCTGCTTTATAAGTAGGATTAGATTCGACTTGTCCTCGTATTTCGCCTATTTGTTGTGCTGCTGAAGGTAGGTTTGTGACAGTACCTTTTCTTGCTAAGAGGTTTTGCATTTCTTGTTGATGTTCAGGAGTACCAGCAGCAAAGCCATATGCTTCTGATACTTGTGTTGAAAGAGTACTAGGCTTATCAGTACTTATGTCTTTACCAGTACCTATAATGACTCTATCAGTAGGTTTAGTTCTATTAATAGCTACAGTAAATTCTTGACCATCCATAACTACCTTTTCAATAGAGTAAACATCAGGGTCTGGATCAGGATTACGAGGAACTAACAAAGAGTAGTCTGTAGCGCCTCCAGCCTGAAACGCTTTAATAGATTCTGTAGTGTACTCTTTAGGAGTAACTTTTCCAAATACAGTATCAGTTCCTCCAACGGGAACTAAATCAGAGTATTTTCCTGTTGTAGAATATGCCTCAACAGACTCAGGAGTAAAGTCAGCCACCTTTATATCACCGATTGTACTCTCAGGGGCTTTAGCAGCGCCATATGTAGTACCTTCAGCTACAGTAGCTAAGTTTACAACTTTTTGTACCATTTGACCTGTTGTTGGATCATACTCTTCAACAATCTGCATATCACGCTTAGGTGCTGTTGCTGCTCGTAGCTGCATACCTCTATTAGACATATCTATAGCCGCAGTAGGATCAAACTCAGACAAGAACTTAGAAGCTGTAAAGTAGGTTTCTGGATTAGTCCAATCAGCATTTGCAAACTCTTCTTTGAACTTACGCATGCCTATCGTCTTAGGATCAATAGCCTTACCAAAAGCTCCCATAGCTTCTCTTACAGCTTGTCCTTTTTGTTTCTCTGCCTGTATGATACCTTGATACATAGGAGAAACTACTTGTGTTATATTTGAGCGTGGGCCGCCTCTAAATAAAGCCATTTTAAAATCTCCTATTATTAAAGTAGACCAAACAACATACCAAACAGATCAGAAGATTGTTGAGCTCTGTTTGCTTGTCTAGTTGCTTGTAGCTGTTTCTCAAACATACCTTCTTGGAATAAAGGCTCTTGAGGAGCACCATAAATTTCTTGTAGAGTAGGTACAGTTTCTAGTGCAATCTGATAAGGTGCAAACTGTTGTTGTGCTACACCGCTTGCTACATTAAACAAGCCACCGATAGTGCCTAACTGCTGTTGACGTTGTTTTTCAGCAAAATCTTCAGCCATAAATTGTGTCTGTAAATCTTGTATATCACGTGACTCTATTAAGTCTCTTTCTGCGCGAGCTTGTGCGCTACGGCCTAAGCTACCTGAAGCAATAAGACGAGAAAGATTTGTCTGATCTTGTAAGTCTCGCTGCTCAGTTTGTCGTGCTGTTGTTGCGTCTATGTAACGCTGTGCTTGAGCAGCAGGGTCAAACTGTTGATATGCTTGCATAGCACCACTTAGCTGTCCCATTAGACCTTCTGTAAACTGTCGGAACGGGTCGGCAGCTTCAGTAGATAGAGCGCCAGTTTCAGAGTCAAAAGCAGTCGTACCGAAGATATTACTGTAAGTAACATCACGGGGTCTGATAGCTTCAGAGTATGCTTCTGCTGGAGTCATAGGTGTTTCATCGTCAACGGCAGGGCCTTGAGGGCCTACACCGTTTCTTCCAGAAGTGCGAGAGCGTGATCGACTATCTTTAACCATATCAGCTAAAATCATTTGCTCAGTACGTCTAGCTAACTCTGGATTAGCCATTAGTTCTGCTTGAGAAGGAGTATTAGGACTTCTATCTACGCCAGAATTAGGATCAAAGAAAGCCCTTGCAGTAGAAGGAAGAGATTGTCTAGCTTGTGAGACATCACTTTTCAAAGAACTTAAAAAATTATCAAATAAAGCCATTATGCAGTCCTCTTCCAGAAGTATACTGTTATGTATGGTTGTAAGTTATTGTGCGCTGCGTCGCCTCCTGTATCAGACGTATTAGGCGCAGAAGTTACCGATTGTACATCGTCCCAATGCCTAATAGCTGATGAGGAGATAGAGGAAGTACCAAAAGGAGGCGAGTACCCTGCACCATTACTCATTGGGGAGATATGGTCGTGAGACGGAAGTTCGTTCTCAGTCAATGTATGAGTTTTTGAACCGCCAGTTTCTTGAACAGTGTCAAACTCAGATTGTGAAGTATCGACACCTATTAAAGTACGTCCAGCACCAAAAGCAACCCATGTGCCTACGCCTAATAACGTAGCAGGGTTAGTAGGACTAATAGAGGTATAAATAGAACCTACTGGATATGCGTGTGCGTTTACTTCAGCCGCAGTTGGTGTTGCTGCTGAGATAGCCGCAGCGACAAAAGCTGTAGTAGCTACTTGCGTAGTAGTTGTACCTGCTACTGCTGTAGTGGCGCTAAATTGTTGTGTAGCAGAACCATTTAAGTCTGCTTTAGAGTTAAGAGCTGTCTGTACTGCTGTAAACTCAACGTCAAACAGGTCTCCACTGATTACTTTATTAGGGTCGGAATCTGCGAGAGCATCTTTACCAGCCCAGTTGTTTTGTATTGAATAATTACTCATCGGATTTTCCCACCCTTAGCTATAACTGTCATGCTCTGTAGAGCACCTTTAAAACCTTTAACTGTCGTTACCATCTCTATCTGTAGAACCTTAGCAGACTTAGAAAGATTTACTTTGTATTCTTTAGGAAAAAATAGAGGTGCAAATTTAGAATTACCAAACAATGAAGTTGACGATCCAAACAAAGTAATAGCACCTTCAGCTACAGGACTTAGCGTAAATGTATGGTCATCATACTTAGTAGAATAGTCTCTGTACCATCTGATGTTTATATCTGATTCACGACCACCATCTATTACACACTCAAACTTTTTAAGTAGTTTTGCAATAGAAGGATTGCCTAAGTTCATATAAACAGACTTCCAACTTGTTTGATAACTGTTATTAACCCAGCTAGAAGTTCCCGTATCGTAGTCAGCATCAAAGTAGTCATCATACTCTGCAACTACGCCTGCTTTATCTGAATCCCCTATACCGATGTATAACTCTCCAGTATATAAAGAAAGGTAAGACTTAGGAGCTCTTGCTTTTGAGAATACCCACTTAGTTATTCGAGGAGTATTGTCTGGATTTACTGCTTTAAAATCTAAAGCGTAGTGTTCGTTAATTCCAGTAAATGAAATTATGTAATAACCGCCTGCATGATTGTAAACAGCTTTTATTTCGTCGTGACTAGATGAAGTGATAGATTTTATTATATCGTTCTTGACATTTTTAGTCAAGTCTGTTAATGGCATCTTGTCTTGAATCTTCGTTCTATTAAGCGACCTAACACCATCAGCAGATAAAAATAGAATATCTTCACCGAAAGCCTTAATGGAATCTCTGCTGACACAACCTACCCCCTTGATTATTTCTGCAAGACCAAAGCGTTCAGTACCATCAGTAACATCAATGTCCCAAGGGCCATTATAGATGGCAATATTAAACTTACCAAAGATAATTAATTGGTTGTTGAATATCTCTATTCCTACAATAACATCATAGCCCCACACAGCATTCATGTTTAGACTACCGGAACCAGAAGCACTGAAGTTGTGGTGATTAGCCACTTGACTGTAGAACAATGTGTTAGGGTCTTCTGATAAACCTCCTACCCAGCTACGTCCAAATGCACTTGCAGCACAAGAAGGATCGAAGGTAGTAATTCCAGTAGGCGAGCCCCATGTAGATGTATCAGACATCTTAGACCAAGTACCAGTAGAGCTATCGTAATGAATAGCTTCGTGTCCACCCTGTACTCCTAATAGGTCATCGTCATACTGAGAAAACATCCAATGATCATCAGTAATCGTAGGAGCTGTGGGACTAAATGTCTGTGCTGTCATTGTTGCAGGCACTACGCTTCTGTCTAACTTGTATATTGTATTATTAGCAGCAGCAAACATCTCTGTAGTAGAGTCTGTCTTTGTTACTTCAGCTATAGACTTAACAGCATAATTACCAATAGAGGCACTAAACTGCTTTACACCTTTACGAGAAGTAAGACGACCTTCAGAATTAATCATAATGTTATCAGCCTTAGTCAACCATCTGTGATCAAGGCTGGATGCGTTAGACTGTGTATTTAGGCCAAAAACACCTACAGAGTCTAGTACTACAGGGGCAAGTGGTTTAGTTGGCATACCAATCAGTCTCATATTGAGTCTTGCTAGAATCTATCTGTACAGCTCTAGAAAGAACATTTTGATATTCACCAGCAGCTACAGAAACTTGTGTGCCGCCATCTTCACCTCGCTCAGACAATGCACGTACATAAGCACCTAAGATAACTGCTTGTGGGTTTACATATATCTGAGTAGTTGCTAAATACAACTTATCTTGAGGCTTAACAATGTTAAAGTTAATCTGACGTTGATCATCAGGTATGGGCCATAAGTCCACAACCATGTCTAGCTCATTGTCTATGCCGTTAAAACCATACTGATACGATTCTCCAGTTACTTGATCACTTACTGGAAATGCTTTATTGTTTAACTCAGCAGAAGGTATCTGCTTTAGGTGACGACCTGTTGTAGTGTCTATAACATCTAATACACGAAAGTCTGATCCTGCTCCTACTAAAGAGTAAGACATATCTCCATTTTGAGTATTGATACCAGCAGTTACACGTAAAGTTTGCCAATCCCAAAAGTGTTCTACTTCATACTTAGCGTCGTTGACAAAATCACCAACCATCTTCTGATAATCAGTAGGGCCAGCAGCAGTAGCTAAAGCACCAGACCAATCAGAAGTTATCTGATCTTCTCTGAGCCTTCGCAGCACTTCATTAATTAATTCTTTGTATGTCATTTTATCCTCTCAATAAATAGGCTACTGTGCCTACCATGCTTGCTATTAAGATACGAATGAACCATTCGTTAGTGCCTGAAGTCTTTGCCATTTTGGTTGTATCAACAAATAACTCGTCTAGCGCATCACTGTGTTTATTTAAACGCCTATCATGGTGATCTAAGCGTTGTTGTACGGCTACGTGTTTTTCTTCAATACGAGCCAAAGCGGTCACAACTTCTGACATTTGATCTACCTTACTAGTTAGTCTATCAAGACTGTTTTCTAGTCTATCAAAGCGTTGTTCGGACATTAGCGATTTCCCTATTAAATGCT
>Ga0208792_1000096_pt1 | contig 37380 bp, 36 predicted proteins | sample 14_taG_FD_184087 | JGI IMG/M metagenome (GOLD analysis project Ga0208792, IMG submission 184087) | Marine viral communities from the Subarctic Pacific Ocean - 14_ETSP_OMZ_AT15311 metaG (SPAdes) (version 2) | ecosystem: Environmental > Aquatic > Marine > Oceanic | place: Pacific Ocean | collected...
TGAGGGCCCTTTCTGGTTACAGGAACTTTTAGGTATGGTACGCCTATTTTATCGTGTTCCTTTTTTATATATTACAATATTCTTTATTAGCATCAAAGCACGGACAGCTTTTCGCTGCGAACTCATTGTGACCATGTATTGTAGCGCTTGTATGCATCTTCTTTAGCGTTTTAAGCAACAGTAACAAGCTTTCTTTTTGTTCTGGTGTTCTAGTATCCTTAGCAATCCATTTGCCGTTAGAACCACGTTCTGATTCAACGCCCCCAATGTAACAAATTCCTATAGAACCTTCATTTTCGCCCTTAACATGGGCTCCTTGCTTGTATATACTACGGCCATATTCTATGGTGCCGTCTAGCAAAACTACATAATGGTAACCTATACCATTCCATCCTCTTTTTAAATGCCACCGATTTATTTCAGCCGCATCAAAATCTCTGCCTTCTTGTGTTGCAGAACAATGTACTATTATTTTATTTATCTTACGCATTTTTAGATTCTCCACATTTTAATTCAGGATTTGCAACTTGTCTCCAATCTTGCTTAACCCAATCTTCAAGACTATTTGCAGAAGTTCCGCTAACATTACTTTTGCTAGATCTTACTCTTTCACCTTTACTTCCTGCAGATCTTTTAGCGCTAATAACTTTTTGCTTTTCCTCTGCACTCATACTAGCTATTTTTGCTTTCGGTAAACAGGCTTTTGTTGTTCCTCCACCTTTTGCTTTAGTTTTTTGAGCAAATGGGCTTTCACGTTTTTCATTTGCTTTAGCCAAACTAATATCATTGCCTGTACCTCTACCGGCTGCAGCTGCTGTTCTTCCTCGCATTTTATTCCAAGGCTGTGTATGCATGACTCCAGACCAACAATGAGCTAAAGGAGTGTCTGTTTTTTGGTTATATCCCATTATTTAATTTTTATATGTTTAGCATTTCCCTTGCCCCTGTTGTTTAGAAGCCCACATATTTGCATATGCGCTAGGGTATACTTTAAATTTTCGTTTAGCCGCTGCTTTACAGCTAGCGCTTAATTTTCTTTTTCTTGTTTTAGCACAAGGTGAACCTTGGCTTCTTATTTTAAATCCCATAATTAGTCTGGTATTAATGCTTGAAGTGAATAAGATTTACCGTTGTATTTAATAGTAGGAGTTACAAGGCTATCTTGAAAAAATTTTTGTGCTTCTGGCCCATCTTCCATACCACTAAATTTATCTATACGTTGCATTGCTAATTTAGCTTTAGGGTGTTTTACTTTATCCTCTTCAGGTATTGGGTTATCACTCCAGTTAACTCTCGTATCTTTATCTTCTTTTCTACCTATATATTTTTGATATAATCCTGATTTCATATTGTTTTTTTTATAAGATTAAAATCCTTTATACTCTTTATTTACTTTCGTGATTGAATCTTTGGACTTATTAAATTGATCGTAATTTTTTTTAGTTTTGTTTAATCTGAATTTTTTAGCTAATTGAGCCATCAACTCCTTTTGGGTTCTTCCTTTTTCATCTAATAATGCATCGTCATCGCCACCGTCTTCTCTAAGGCCTGTAGCTTTTGATGACCTTGATTCTTGGAAAAGAGGGCTTGTGTGTTTTGACATCCATGTTCCCGCGCGGTCGTCGATTGGCATGTACTTAAGATCTTTATTCATAATTTTAGTTTTTATTTATTATTTTTTTGATTTGTTTTTATTACAAAAGTTTCTAGCAGCTTCTACACTACCAAATCCCCATTTTTTCAAAGCCATAGCTTTTCTTGTTGGCTCTCCCTTAGCGTCTTTCATAGCGCCTGCCATACCGGCAAATCTACACGCAAATGACACTCTTCGTTTACCTGTTCCCGATGTTTGTCTCGACCCTAAAGATTTACCTGTTTCTTTTTTGTACTTAGATCGCATCTTGCGATTAGACTTCTCATAAGCTTGTTCCTTTATGAAAAGTGGTGAGTTGTTTTCCATTACTTTTCTTTTTTAAGTTTAATCCATTTTGTTAAAGTGTACCCTATAGTTACTAAGAGTAAAAAAATTTTTAATCCATCTTCTATTTGTGTAAAAGTGGTTATACTTAATGCTCCTGCATTAATAGCGTATAATTTCATGTCTGATATGCTCATTGGTTATTTTTTCTTGTTTTTATACATAAGTTCTAATATTTTTTCTACTCTATTTTTTTCGTATTGTAAAGCTCTTATTTCTTTTTTGCTTAAACCATAATCTAATAAAGTTTTTACTTGTTCTGGTTTATTCTCACCTTTAATAGAATCAAATTGTCTTCTAAGCCTTCTTTCTGCAGTTTCTTTTTTAGGTTTTGTTTCTTGCTTAACTTCAGGTTTAGGCTCCTCTTTAACGTCTTCGGTCTTAACTTCAGGTTTAGTTTCTGATTTTTGAAGTTCTATTATTTTTTCAACTCTTGCTTGTTCTTTACCTAAAGCTTTTATTTCTTTTTTAGTAAGTCCTAAATCTAGAAGCATATCAACTTGCTCTTGAGTTTTAGTTTCTTTTTTCATTGTAATAACATCTTCGATTGCTTGCTCTTCAGGAGTTAATACTTTTGCAGCGTCAAAACCACCATAATAACCAAGTCCTACATCCCATGTTGACCAACCTAATCCTAATGCAACTTTTTGCCAGAGAGAAGATTGTTCACTTACGATGCCACGCATGCTGTTTAGCTTTTTCATAACTCTATCAAGAGGTATGTTAGTAAGCCCAGTTACTATTTGAGCACCTGCTAAATAAGCTGGATTATCTAAGCTAAATCCTTTATCCTTTATGTCTTTCATATTCCAGCTAAAGCTTCTAAGCCCACTATTTATTTTTTGTATCTTAGAGCCAAGCGGTGGTGAGAATCCTAATAAATCAAATACAGCTTCTTCATATTTAGATCGGTCTGCCGCATGCTGCTTACCTAGCTCCATCAAAGCGCTCTTTAATGCAACTACTGCAGCACCACCAATACCTAATCCTTTAAGTTGTGAATCAATCATACCGTTTGCTATTCTTGAAATCTTTTCACTTTTCTTAGCATCCATTTCTTCTTCATCATCTTCTCCAAAGCCTAACGCGAATACAGCTTGTTGCAATGCATTGAATATTAAATTTTGTATAGCACCATAATAAACAATTTTAGATACGTTTGTTTTCCAATCTCCTCTGCCGTTTATAAGGTCTTGAGCTGATCTTTTTTGAATACGAGCATACTGCATAGGTGTGTTTGCCCAAGCTAATATTACACGACCAGCACCTGATGCTTGCTGTGCGCTAATCCTGTTTGGATTACTTGATTGTTGACTTTCTTCTGCTATTTGTCTAAAGTCTTCAAATGCTTGCTTTTCTGCAGCTTTTTGATCCATACCTTTAGCAACTAAAGCTTTTATCCTATTTCTATAAAATGTAGCTCCTCCTGTTGCGATAGCAAAACTATCTGCAAATCTAGTCATAACAAAACCTTTACTTAATAAAAGCGCTATAGCGGACTTTACTTTGTTTTTAGAATCTCTTACAGCATCTGCTATTTCAGATTCACTTACATTTATTTTAAGTCCATTTCTACGTTCAACTAAGTAATCAGAATTCATAAGTGCCATAAAGTCACTCCAGAATTGTTTTTGATTTGCAAATGCTAAACCAGCTTTAACAATATTATTATCACCCCAGTTTATAAAGTTTACCGATGATATAGTTTGAAGCAATGCCGACCTCGTGTTTAAAAACATTACAGCACCTACAGAATTGTTTAACCAATCCAATAGTCCATCAGTAACTCTGTTACCACCTGGCGGTCTGTTGCTACCAGATTTCATTCTACGTAAAGAATCTTCCATAGCTTCACGCCACCTAGTTCCGTATGCAGCCTCCATTTTGTTCATGTTAGCTTCTGAAAATATAATGTCTACGTTTTCTCTCCACTCTTGTTGGTACTCTGCTCTGTTTACTTTATTGATGCCATTTATAATATCACTAGTTATATTGCCCCCGAGCCAATTAGTTCCGGGTTTAGGATAAGGTTTGCCTTTTTGTATAACTATTAATTCATTTGTAAAAGTGTTTAGCTCGTCGTTGTTTTTTACAAAATCATTTAGTTCTTTTATATCTTTTTTAGATAGCCCTGGAATTGACATACCTTGCTTGGTCCACGCAGCAACTCGAACAGCATGTGAAAAAGTAAACCCTGCAATACCCGTTGGCTTGCTTAAGCTTTTCGGTAATGTTTTTAATTGGTTTTTTAATTCTTTAAAATCATTAGCCGCAGCTATTTTAGCCTGTGTTACAGCTGACTCAGCTTTATCATAAGGATCAAGTAAGTTTGTTTTAAGAAACGCCATTTGAGCATCACCTCTTTTACCTTTGCCTAGCATCTTATATAATAATCCTGTAAAATCTTCTGCCGACGCTGGAATAAAGAAATTAAACTTACCTTTGTTGGCGCCAACTGTTTTAGCCCTTGCCGCAGAATATTGCTTGTAAGTTTCAATTCCTGAAGAATCTTCAATCATATCATTTACAATAGTATCAAAAGTTTTAGTTTTGCTAAACTTAGCTATTTGAACTTTCGACTTAACATCTACTTGACTTAAAACATCTTCAACAGCTTTAACGTTTTTAACTGCATCATCTGCAAAATAAAAATCATTGTACCCTTCTGCCGCTTTACCCATCATCCATCCAGCTTTAGCTTGAGGTGTGCCGTCACTTAATCCTGTTATATTTTTTAAAGGTATATCTATACCGTTTGCTTTCATAAAAGCTTTTATAGGTCCTGCTGCTTCTTGAGGTCTTGCTGTAAGTATAAAAACATCTTCAGTGCCTCTTGCATCTGCTATTTTTTGGGCTACGCTAAACAACGGCCCTTTTTTGCCTTTAACAACTTTACTAAATTCAGTAAAATCAAACTTAGCACCATTAGCTTCTAAATCAGCAGCTTGCTTTGCAAATTGTGTTGCATTTATTTTTTTGCTAGAACCGTTAGGCATGTTAACGATAACCATGCTTTTAGATGTTGCTAAAGTATCATCAAAATCAAATACTCTTATTTTTTTAATGCGAGGATTTAATCTCCTTGCTTTGTCTAAAGCTTCGTCTGTTTTAGCTAAAGCATTTATTAATGTTTGCGTAGTTACAGGTTTGTCATATGCTATAGCATCTGGCACTAAATCACTATCTAAATCATTTGCCTTTGCTCTAGAAGATTTTGAATATGAATCAACCTTGACTCCGGTAGAAGTTATATTGTGAACGTCATAAACAGATTTACCACCAGCTAATATTAAATCACTAGGATTTATACCTCCAGCATTTAACCCTACATTTATATTAAAATACCTTGCCCAAATGTTATCGGACATATTCCAGTTTTCTGGCGTTTGTTCTACATAGTTAAAAGCTTCTCCATTTAGTTTTGTACCTTTAAGTTTATTGTCATTAGAAACTGACAATGGTCCTTGAAAATAATTTTTCTTAACATTTTTAAAAGAATCTTTTACGGTACCATCTAATGCTTTTTTAAATAAATACTTTCCAACAATAGTAGCGGGTAAAGTATGCTCTAACCTGTTTCCGCTAGAACCGGTTTCCATGTATCCCTTTTGATAAAACCTAAAAGGCGCAGCCGATCTAAGAAAATGCCCTTGTCCATAAGAACTAGAAGAAAGCAATGCTCCAACAAACAAAATACCTTCGTAGTTTACATCACCATTAGCATCTTTCATTATATCATTTTGAAACATTTCAAAAAGTTTGCCTAATTGATCAATAGAATCATCTTGTCTTTTTATAAAAGCAGGGTCATTTAAGTTATTTTCTAAATTGCCTTTTGCAGAGTATACACCTTCATAAGTAAGCATGCTTTTCATTGCTGGAAAATCACTATCTTTAGGAAAAATATCTTTTCCATTTTCACTTCTAGTTTTAGCAATCCATTCGTTAGCTTCTATAACATTTTTAAAAGGTAAATTTCCTGTGTATTCTCTTAAATCACCTAAATTACCATCTGCAGAAACAATAGTTGACACTTCAATTCCTTCTTCTTTAAACTCTTTAAGTTGAGCTTTAGTAAAAGCATTTTCACTTGTAAAAGCAAGTTTTCTCCAAAACATAGGAGGAAGCTTTTTTGTCAATCCGCTGCTAATTGCAAAATCTAAAAATCTTTTTCTGCCCGCATCTGTCTTCATGTCGATACGTTTTATTGGCTTTCCTTCTGAGTCTTTTACTCCTTCTAAAAGCTTATTAAGAGTTTTAGTATAATCATAATTATAATCTCTAAAATCGGGAGCAAAATCAACATCTTCGTCTAATCCTAGTTTTTGAAAAGTATTTTCTACTGTTTTACTAAACTTGGCATTTTGTGAAACTTGTAATTTTTCTGCGGTTTTAGCTCGAACATCTTGTGGCTTAGCTTTAAAAGCTTCTGTACTTGGAGCTGCTTCTGCTATAAACTTATTTGCAATTGCTTTTGCTATAGCTCTCTTTCTATTACTATTATTTTGCGGTGTGCTGCCAAAGAAATTATTTACTACAGCTGCTACTTTAGGCGTTAATCTATTATAAAGATTAGCTCCAGCTTTTTGCTGTGTAGTTGTAAGATATGGCACACGACCCTGCATCATAAACTTCTCTATATCCTTTTGCTTTGTTAATCTTCTATTAACTTCTGTAAAAAGCCGAGGTTGTCCCTTTTTAACTCTACCATCGTCAATTGCAATTAGCTCAGTTATATTTAATCCTTTATAAAAAGTAGGATTTTCATTTAAAAATTCTCTAAACTTTTTTGGGCTACCTATTATGTCTTTAGCTATTAAATCTACGAAAGCTTTGCTTGGTTTAAAAGCTTGCTTTCTGAACTTTTCACTTTTAGGATCTAATCCTTCTAATTGTTTAGTTACAAAACCTCTTACTTTATCTTTAAACTCAACGCTTAATGGTTGTTTGTTGATTTTAATATTATCAACAAGCTTTACATCTGTATCTATTTCTGTAGCTGTAGCTTTAGAAGTGTCCTGTATATTTTCTAGTTCTTTTTGTTTATCGTTTGATATACTTTGTGTAGATTGCTGCTTAGCATAATCTTCTACTAGCTTAGGACCAACTCTTCTTCCTAAAATATTACCTATGTAAGTACTAAGCTTTTGGGGTTGGCCTGTTGCTTTGTTAATAGGAGTATAATTTTTCATTATACTTGGAAACTGGTTTAATACATCGCTTTCTATACTTTTAAAAGTATCTGGGTTACTTAACAAGTTGTTAATTGGTACGTTTCTTTTACCGCTCCATTGTTTTAATGCATCAATACCTAGCTTAGTATATTGCTCTTTTAAATTTTGAGTTTCATTAGCGGACAAACTATTTGGATCTGTTTTGTACTTACCTGCTAAATTATCTACATTAGTTGTTTTGGATTCTTGCGCTTCGTTTGTTGTGATACCTTCACTCTGTGCACTGAGAGCTTCAGCCCTTGCGCTTTGTGTTCCTTGTTGTATGTTTTTTTGATAATCTTTTATAAATTCATAAACATCTCTTCCAGTTCTAAATTCTAATTTACCGTATCCTTTAGCTCTAAAAATATCCAATATAGGCTTAGCCAGCATCATAAAAGTTTCGGTAAGATTGTCAGCCCATGTTAATTCACCTTTTCCAATAGCGTCTGAAAAAGCAGTTAGATATTCCTCAGCTTGCTTTAAAGGGCTAGCGTCAGCATAGTTTTCATCAATACGTTTTTGAACTATAGCAAGTTCTCTAGGCTTTAATATTTTTTTAAACTGCTCGACTAGTTTTAAAGCATTTTCAGGATTTGCAAATGTAGATCTTAGTATTTGGTGTAATCTTTCGTGAGAGGCTGCTGTTATAGCCCCTACCTCAGCTGCTCTTTGTTTGTTTATATATATTTTACCGTCTTTTGCAATAAAAGCATCTGCGTCTGCATCTGCTCCTGTTGCTTCTACAAACTCTTTAGTTGTATCATAGCTAAATACACTTCCTTCTGGTGCAAATTGCTCTATTGTTTCAATTTCACCTTCTATTTTTTGTGTTCTTGAAGCAATTACTAAATCAGATAATGTTGTATTTATTTCATCTAATCTAATAGTCTCTGCTTTTGTTAAGCTAGGATTGTCAACTTCTTTAATTTTATTTTTTAATGTTTTTTGTTCAATCATTAAATCTATAAAAGATGATTGATTTTCTTGGCTTACATCTATACGGCTTAATGCTGTAGAAGAGTTTTGAACATCTCTAGCTCTTTGTTTAATATTATTACCCTGAGCTTCTGTTATAGTTCCTGCTTCTACTTGTTTGTTAATACGACTATCTATAACCTGTAAAGAATTTTTTACATTTAATATATCTATTTCACCTTCAGTTGTTAGTGTTTCAGTATTAAATGCTTCGTTTAAATTATTTAAACCGTATTTTAATAAAACGTTATCAACTTTTCTATTTGCAATTCCATTTTTAACATAATTATTTGCCTGTATAATATTAGTTGGAGAAGAATATAAACCACCACCACTCATTCCTAATATAAAAGCATCGGGAACTCCTTGCATAGGGTCTAATCCTTTAAGCAGGTTTTGTGTTATTTGTGTTGCAACTTCTTCAATACCTTCTCCTACAATACCCGCAGCAGCTCCATATTTTCTTAAAGCAGTTTCGTACATTTCTATAATGCCTTTCCTAAATATTTTAGCCCCTTCTTCTTTACCTTCTCTTGCGATTATTGTTCTATAACTTTTACCAATAGTTCCTTTACCTATAAGCCCAAACACAGTTTCAGCGCCTGCGACACCTAAAGAAGTAGTCATTATTTGAAACTCGCTCATAGCAGGATGTTCATCCCTCATTTCTCTTATTTCTTTCCCTGCAAATCCTATAGTACCTGCAGCTAAAAATTGCCCAGTTTTCATATAAGCACCACCTACCATCATGGACATAGAAACAGGCATGCTATTAAAAAGCCCTAGTCCAATCTGTTGAAATCCATCCATATAATTCCCAGCGCTAAAGCTGTCAGATATGCCTTGATTTTCAAAATTTTGCAAACCAAACTCTTGATTTATCAAACCTAGTTTTTCTTGCTCTTCTATGTAATAGTCTAGTATATAATTTTTAATTCCAAACTCTTCCTTAAACTCTTCAGAATTAACGCCTATATCCCATCCAGTAGCGTCAGCTAACGCGTTTTGTGGCATTGCTGCAATATCGTATAATGTTTCAGGTATACTTGCCATATGCTGACCTAAAGTAGTACTTCCTTCTCTTAAGTTATTAAACAAAGCTCCTAGATAGCTCATTTGACTTGCTATTTTTTTTGCTTCGTCTTTATCTGCTGTATTATAAGCTGGGTTCATACCTAGTTCATACTGAGCATCGTCTGCTAATTTTTTTCTTATAGCAAGCAATTTTTTAAAATATTCTTTTCCTTCTTTAGTCTTAATATTTAAAGACTTCTCTTCTTTATATGTTGGAGGGTTATTTAAAAAAATAGAAGGTTCTTCAACTATTTCGGTTACTGTAAATCCAGCTATAATTTCATCAATTTCACTTATTTTTGTGAAAACATCTTTTAAAGACATATTACCAGTAGAATCAGACATACCTTCTATACTCTTTATATAAGAGAATTTATATGAATCACTTTTAGTGTCTTTAAACTCGTCAAACTTAGGCAGACTGTTAATTGTTCTTTTTTCTTTTTTTTGCCCTGACAATTGCTTATCGTATAGCTTTAAAGATTTTGATTGTTTTTCATCTAAATGATCAAATACCTGCGCAACTTTAGCTATTGCATAATTTCCTGTTTGTAATTTATAGTCTTCTGAATCTGCGGGTTTAGCATAGTAATCAATTGAGCCTGTTTCTTTATTTATTTCATATTTGTAATCGTACTTACCTCTAGGATTGTAAGTTTCACCTACATCTGCTTTTGTTTTGTAAGATTCAGGTAAACTAAATACAGGTTCTAATCCTACTTTTTGAAAAAATGTTCTATTTTGAAAATCTTTTATATCAAAATCGCTTTCTACAGAGTCTAATAAAGGATTGTCTTCACTCGTACCTGGTGTAGCGTTTAACCTTTGCGACAGAGTCGAGTTTTCTAAGGAATCGAATATTCCATCCCCAGATATTGATTTCATAAACTCTTCGTTGGACACCGGTTCCGTTTTCCCTGGTGTAGTTGCATCCGTCTCTACAACAGGGTCTATCTTTACTTCTTCAACAACGTCTTCTGCTGGTTCATTTTTTTTCTTCCAGTCTTTAGTTAAAGCAATTTTTTCTTCTAAAGATATATCAGAGCCTAATGATTGTACGTATTCTAATAAGTTCATTTAATTTAATTTAAGTTGTTATCATCTAAGAATTTTTGAGCTTCTGCTTTTTTAGCTTCTGATAAATCAAAAACTGCAGCATCTTCTTTTACTGAAGGTATTTGGTTTTTAGTAAATTCATTTAGATAATTATTCATAAAGTATTCTTTATATTTTATTCCAAAAATTTCTTTTTTGTCTTGAGATAAAGGTAAATCTATTTCGTATAACCAGCTGGAACCTGCTGCATTAGCATTCTGAGCCATTTGAGCATCCTCACTGACACTTGTATCTTTAGATATATAAACGTTCCATGCGGCTACTACATCTTGCTCAGAGCTCATTAAACCAGCAACCTCAGCGTTTATAAAAGGCGTTACTTTCTTTTCGATCTTATCCATGTCAAACTTAAGTATGTTTCTTCCTTTGCCATTTCCTAAATCAATAACTTCGTAATCAAAACTGCCATCTGCATTTTTCATTACAAATTCTTCGCTTATTTTAGCATTACCTTTTAGTTCTTTATTTTCATTAATCATTTCTTGCATAAACAATCCAGTTTCTGGCAAAAGCTTTAGCATGTCTTTCCCTATATCCGGTGTTGGCGCTACTAATGATGTATCTGAATCAATCAATGCTTTTAATGAAGCACTGTTTATAATTAAAGGTGATGCAAAAGCAGGTCCCATAAATGTTATTTGTTGGGTACCATTAGCCATTAAATCCAAATATGCGCTATAACCATCAGATAAAGAAAAGCCAGGTTTACCAGTCATTAGACTATTAGCTGCAGTATATGCATAATTATTGTTAGGATCAAAATTTGATTGCTCGGTTACGCTTAGTTCAGATATAAGAGAAGCTAAAAAATCTAACGAAGCTTGAGGTGCTTCTTGCAAATATTTTAATTGTGCTAATTCAACTTTGCAATCTTCAGACATGCACGCATTTGATTCTATTGCTATTTTTAATTTAGCATAGTGAATACCTGCTCCTCTGTATGCGTTGTCAAGCAATTGAAAATTATAATCGCTAGGGTTAGATACAAAGTCTTTATTATAAGCAATAGCATTACTTTGATTAAATTGCCTTAAATATAGATTTTTTAATAAATTTTCGTTTTCCATTATTTTTTTATTACTATGATTGAGCCGCCATATATCCTCCGGCTATTTGTCCTAAGCTTCCAAAAGCTCCAGTAATTGCACCTGTTTTATCTGACGCTGCTTGCGCTTCAGCTTGTCTAGCTTGGCCTAACATTGCAGCTGTTCTATCTAATTGTTGTAATTCTCTACCTTCTCTAGTACTAAACATAAATTGCTCGCCTGCAACATCTGCTTGCTGCACTCTCTGTGCTTCTGCCATTTTTTGTTGTTGCATAGCTTGCTCGCCTGCTGCCATTTTGTCCTGGTTAGATTTTTCTTGAGATTCAATACTAGCTGCAACTCCTTTTTTAGATCTTAATGCTGCTTGAGCCAACGCTGTAGCCCCTCCAGCACTTGCCCCAGTAGCTCTCATAGTGTCTAAAGTATTTGCTAAGGATATGTCTGCTTCTTCTATTTGCATTTCAGCAGCTCCAGTGGCTACAGATAAATTAGCGAAAGGGTTACTTATCATGCTACTAAGATCTGTAATGCCTGCATAAGGATTAATTATCTCTTGTCTATTATTTTCTAGCTCTTCTAGCTTTCCTTGTAGTTTAAGCCTTTCTTTTCTAGCAGCCCTTCTTTTTTTGTCAGCAGCGCTAGCCCCGAAAATTCCTCCAGCTATACTTGCTACACCGCCTATTATTGCAGTTGTTAACATATGTTTTTATTTTTAATATCCATTATTCATTATATAAGAACTCTCGACAGAGAACAATTGTTTTTCACCGCCTGGTTCTGTAGTTGTGTCAGTTGAAAAAGTACCTAATGCATAAAAGCCTTTAATACCACTTATTGATTCTCCCCATATAACTTCGCCGCTAGATGCTGGAGTAAAGTTTCTTAAATTACCAACATATTTGTTTTCTTTACGATCAAACCCAGCATGAAAAGCTGGATATGCAGGATTTTCAGTATTAAAAACACTTAAATAATCCGCTCTACTAGTTGTACTGCTAAATGTTAAAACTGTATTAACAGCAACATTTGGGGATGCAACACTAGTTGTAAGTACGTAAAAATCATTAAACACAAGTTGATAGCCTGCATTAATTGAAATAGCATTGTTTGTAACTAACGCCCCTGTTGTGTTATTATAAGACACTACAAATGTGCCTGACGGTATTATTGATTGCGGAGCTAAAACCAATGTTCCAGGGGGTATTACTTGCGGAACGCCAGAAATAACAGTATTTACTGTATTGCTATTAGTTACAGTTACATAGCCGGCAACTCCAGTAATATTAGATACATTAGTAGAAATAGGTACATTAACTCCAGAAATATTTGAATTATTTAATGGTTCTTTCAATGCAGTTATTAGAAACTGCGTTGCGCTAATTACTTGACTAACTGTGCCTACAGATTGAACATCTATATATTCTCCTTCGTAATAGCTGTATAAAGAAGGGAATTGGCTAGTCGCAGTTGTTAAATTCGTTAAATCGTTTTGAGAGCTCCATGTAATAGCAGGACTTGTGTCAGCTCCTGTTGGATCTGATATTAAAGAACTTAAACCCCACCCGTTCGCACCTTCGTAACTAATAGTTTTAAATGTTTTTGAATTAGCAGGAGCTGCATTAAATGCTACAGTTACCGTACTAGGGTAATCACTTCCATAAAAATTACCTCTTTTTGCTGAAGGGTGTTCAAATGGATCGGCATATTGTTCCCATATTTTTCCGTTTTTTACAGTATAAAAATTATTTTTAATACTAAACATTTGTTCCGGTTCAAAAGAAAAGAAGCTTACCCATCCTTTAGCTTGCTCGTCAAAAGATAGCGTATTATATGTTGTAGTTGTGCTATCTTGCAATGAAATTACATATTGATTATTATGTATATCATATGCTCCTATTGCTTTTCCACCACTAGTACTTATTCTGTTTAAGTCGTCTCTAAAGAAATCTCTCATGCCATAAATAGAAATTTCTTCAATGCCATTTAAGCTAAGACGCAGCATTGCATTATTATTTCGATCTGAAAAGTATTTTTGATAGCCGTATGCAGCAAAGCTTTCTGGGTTTTTACTTATTCCAAACTCTCCAGCATAAGGTTGTATAACTCCTATTACTAAATTACTAGCAGTAACAGCCCCACCGCCTTCAGCGTTGTATATTGCATCTTTATCTATTAAGGCTCTACTTACTTTTAATTCTTGAAATATAATTAAATTAGTATCAGCTGCATATAATTTTTGTATTGATGCATTTGCAGGATCTGCAGTTTTTGTTATATCTTCGCCGACTGAAAATACATTTGTTTGATTTACACCTGTTCTTGAATTAAATATACCAGAGTATATAAGAGAGCTTTTTCTATAAGAACCAACTCTTTCGTCTTCTACTATATATGCTTTTACTCCAAAATCAACTGTTGTATTATTGTAACCGCCTCTTATTCTAGATTCTTCTATAGCATAATTATTGGTGCTGGCAGTACTGCTTACAACGGGATAAGCACCTGGTACAGTAGTCGGCACGCCAAACGATCCATTCCATATTGGCTCATCATCGCTAATTGTCTTTTTTAATATAAAAGTGTTAAAGTATTTAACTTCAATTACTGCTCCCATTGTTTAATTATTACTTATTTTTGTATTAAATTACACATGCTTAAATAGAAAACACGTAGTTTGAAACAGGTGGATTTAAAGGCACGCCTGTACCAGTACCTGCTGTAACCGCTATAGAGGTTTGATAATTTTGATTTTGTGCATTAGTTCCTGTGTTTCCATCTAAAGAAGCGCACGGCATTGATAAAAGTATAGATCTTGAGCCAGTAGTTACTTCAACGCCAGGGCCATTGTTTATGTCATCCCATAGATACCCAAAATCAAAGCCACCAGAACAATTGCCTGGTCCTTGTAAAACTATGTTTGTGCCTCCTGCAGCCGATACACAATCTTGCCATGAAGGGAAAGATTCTTCTCCATTTGAATTACCTTTCCAAATCCAAAAACCGTTTGCTCCATTACCTCCAAAAGTAGGTGATAGCCCGCCTGGGTCTAGAATACTAACAATTATATATTTTCTTATTATAACTTCAAGCCCTGTGTTTGGTTGAGGAGTAGCAGTTACTGTATATTCTCGTACCCCGTAAGGTGCATCTCCAAACTGAGACGCTGGCGGAGTTGTTCTAATTTTTAATCCAGTGTTAACAGTTACAGCACAAACCTCGAAATCGGATGGATCATGCAATTTTAAATTGACAGTATAAACATCTGCAGGCATTGCATTGTTTTGATATCCTGTATTAAGCAAATTAACTTCACCGTTGCCATGCAGGCCTTGTGTCATTTGTCCATTATTTGATAATTGAAAATATTGATCAGCACTATTTCCTGAGCTATCAGTAACACTTACTATTTCACAATATAAATCTCTCCATCTTTGTAGATTTTGGCTAGAGCCAAATAAATCGTTTACATTAAAACCAGCTCCGTTTACACCTTGTATTGTAGTTATTAATTCTTCATTTGCACTTCCTGTATAGATAGGACCTATAGGACAATTATTCCAATTAGGCGTATCAAATACATATATTAAATCGCCTTTTGTTACATTTACGCCAGTGCCACTTACTTTTAAATAATTAGGTGTCCAGAATTGAAGAGCGTCTCCAATGCCCTCACCTGTAAAAGCAAATCCAGTACCTGCGTGAGTTGTAGTTATACTGTTACTAAATGTTGCTGTTTTAGTATTTGATCCTCCTGATCCATTTGCAAATCCTACAACGTAAGTTCCTGCAGGTATACTACTGTTAGATTGCGTTGTAAAATCAGGATCAAATGCAACCAAATTAAAGTTTGCTATAGTGTTAGTGGTTCCAATCTGCCAGCTATTAATGCTAAACGTTATTGTAGTTCCTGTTTGAGTCGAGCCTGTAGGAAAAGGAACTGCAGAAATAGGATTATTTGGAAAGCCTACAACACCTTGCAAGTTTGGAGGAGTGGTAAACGCTGTTCCGATAGTTGTTAGGTTTGATGGAAAAGCTCCAGGATTTGTGTTGTTATAAACTTTAAATCCAGCAATTATATTGCCAGCGGAAGGTCCTTCGTCATATACATCTATTTTAGTTACGTTAGATTGAGTACGTAAAGCTTTAAAACTAGTACCTTCCCATGTATAAAAATACGGCTGCACATTACCTAATACAACTTCTCTTTCAAATAATGTTTCTAAATTATTTACAGTTGCACTAAACTTAAATGTAAACGTATGTAAAAGAGCATCTTCACCAAAATAAATATTTCTTACAAATCCATCGGCTATTTTTATATTATAAAGGCCACTACTTCCTACTTCCGCAAAACTAAATACAGGTGTCACAGTGCTTCCGTTTAAATAAATAGTTTGCACGTCTTCGCCATATCCATTAAGTACAGCGTCTAAAGACAAAGGCCCTACACCGCTTGTAATCGGTTGTTCAAAATTATCAACTAATCCAAAAGGAGCCACTGTAATGTTAGGGTATACCCCTGAAGTAGGCCTTAAGTCTTCTTTAAAAACACTAGTATTAAAAGGAGCTAAACTTCCTGCCGCTACTCCGCTTGTGTTTTCATTTAATATTATATTATTAATATCTTGTATAATGCCAGTTGTTGATGATTCCCAAAAAATATCTAAAAGACTTTGTACAGGTTCTGTTTCATATACAGCTAAATATTGTAATCCTGGTTTTAATGAACTTGAAATAGTTATAGCATCGCCTTCGTTAAAAGCAACTGCTTGATCTACAACTAATTGAGCAGGGTTTGTAAAAGTTACTTGTGTGTTTATAAGTACACTAGCCGCTTGGTTCATGGTGGCTTCATTTCCATCAATATTTGTTATAACAGTTCCAGAAGCTATACCTGCTCCTGTAAGAACTTGACCTACTATACCCTTGCCAAGCTGAGGCAGCGCGTTTGCAAAAGTTAAAACTAACCCAGTGCTACCCGCGGAGACTTGAAGAGATCCAGGAGAAGACGCCCCTGTGAAAGGGCTAGTTCCTGAAGTTATTAAATCTTCTGGGAACCCAGGACCAGTTACAGAATCACCTGGCCCAATTCCAGCAGGATTGCCTGAAACATTATAAAGTCTTATAGTACTTGAAGAGTCATTTAATGCTGCAAAACCACTAACTGCAGTATAATTTAAGTTAGCTGATTGTCCTATAGTATTAGCTGTACTTATTCTAGCTATATAAGGATTAGAAGTATATGTATAAAATTGAGGAAAATAATTTGGCGTCGGAGGATCTAAAGGATTGTAATCGAATAAATCGTTCATAGGTGAAATAGTAATAGCAATATCAAATTCTCTTCCAGGGTAGTATTGTAAATTACTAAGGCCAAAATTATTAGTATTAATTAGCGTAGGAGAGTTTTCAACTCTACCATATAGTTTAATAGAACTTCTAAATTGATCTTGTGTAGGACCTACTTCGTTTAAATCTCTAGGTATCTTGTTAATGTTATCACTTGTTAATACTACGTGAGATGTTTGTCCTATTTCTAAACTTAAATCTTCTGGATAGCCAGACATTATACCCGGTAAGTAAACGTTGTAATATTCTTGCTCTGTTTGTTTTACAACAATTTTATAAGAATACCAACCTAAGGGGTTATATTTTGGACTAGTAACATCTCCAACGTATTCTGTGGCTATTTGATTATTAAAAATAAGCTTTATTGAATCTCCTGGCCAGCTATTAGGTGATGTATTTGGTGTGATATAAGGAGAGTATATAGTTGATCCTATAAAAGTTTGAGACCCTGAAACAGATACTTCTTTATTGTTAGATAATATAACGCCTGATTGTCTTCCATATCTATCAGATAAAACTATACCTACTTGATAATTTCTATTTGTTTTTAAACTAGAATTTGGGTATTCAATTCTACTTGTTGTATTCTGTTCAGTACCGCCTGGTTCTAAAACAACTAATTGTAAATTAACTAATACACCAGTTGTCGGTGTATCTAATGTTATGCTAGAATTGCCGCCTGATGGAGTTATTCCTGTTATTAATGTACCCGGAGCTACACCGTCACATATAACTATCATGCCTATTAAAAACTCACCTTTGATGCTCCCTAACGTAATAGTGGTTGATCCAATCGGAAATGTACCAACTATTTGCGCTGTACCTCCATTCAAGCTAAAAGCAGCTTTATCTGTTATAGCGAGATTGTAATCAATAAATTCAGGTGCGGTATATTTGTTTAAGTAATTTCCGTATATAACTCTGTTGCCAGATATTTCTTGAGCTAAAGCTTTTACTGGAATTTTATCATATACTCTTATTAAATCTCTTTCAGGTAATGTTCTAAATGGTTTTTTAGACTGATAATCGTACACATGGTAATTTGGCTCTCCTATTGTTAACTCAACATTTTCTGCCAACGTTTGATTTGAACTTAAAGCTATAGTTCCTGTAGTACTAGGATTTACATTAGGATTATCTGGAGTGTAAGCAAGAACAGTTACTCTTGTTGTTATACCAAACCCAGTTACAAGGCTACCTACTTGGATTCCTCCAATTATATTATCAACAGTAACAGTGTTTGTATTTGTAGTAGCTGATTTAACTTGACAGGTTCCAGATGCATTATAAATATCTGCTTCACTTATTGTATCAATAACCTTAACAGGTATTTGATCTGATTCTTTATATAGTATATCAATTTCTGTAACTTTTAAATCATTACGCAGATTGTAATTTTTAAAAGGCAAAGGTATTCTTAATTTTATTTGATCTACTTTGTTTTCTACGAAATTAACTATAGTACTTCTCGATGCTTCAGACTCGTTGTTTACTTCTTTTAAATCGGGTTTTTGAACGTACATAAAGTACCCGTCTTGTTTTGGTATAAATGCAGCCTGTGTAAATGTTGAAAATAATGAATATTCGTTATCATCAAATTTAAACCTATAAGAAAATCTTACAAATTTATCATCTAAATAAGTTGGATCTCCTGCAAATTGTGAATCGTAATAAGGGTTTGCGTTTAATATTATAACAGTATTAGCATCTAAAGCGGCGGGAAAAGTTACAGAGTTATGTAAAGTTATTGTCCATAGGTTAGAACTAAAAGCCGCTTGGCCTACTATAGCGTTAGAAATGAGTTGTACATTACCAGATGCGTCAATATAGGATACCGTTGCACCTGAATCGTAAGTTGTACTATTTTGTACTTGTATATCACCCACGAAATTTTTAACCACCATGGTAGTAGCCCCTGCAGCGACAGGCGCGTTTAATTCTCCGTTTCCGCCATTTGGCAGATTTTTGCTACTAACATCTTTCATTGTGGATTCATATCCAGGTGTGGTAGCTGTAGATAATGCACTTTCTGCGTACATTTCTATGCAATCATGCGGATTGTATTTAGCTACTGATATTTGATCCTCAGTTGTATAATATGTTGGATTTTTTTCTAAAGTATTTGTGTTTGCGAAATTTACATTAATCTTTCTTGGCTGATTTCTATTGTCTGTCCAAAAAAGTAAATTTTCTATAATGTTAGAAGCATACACTGGACTTAATGTTGAAAAATTAAGAAACGCTCCTGTTACTAATGTTATTAACTCATTATTACTACTATTAAAAGAAATAATAAAATGCTTAGATCTGCTGCCGGATGGGTGGTAGTCCACTTTATCGTTGTCTGTAAAAAATAAATAACTAATACCCGAAGACTCATCTTGCAGTGTGCCAATACATTTTAAGTTAGCTGCACCTGTATGAGTTGCTATATTTGCTACGCTTACATTACCCCTAACGTTTTCTAAAGAACCTACGTTAGCACCCTCAGACTTATTAACCTGAACATTGACTGCATTTCTATATTCATTATTAGGTAGAATACGAGCATCAATGTCCTTGTTCATCTTGGACTTTAAAAAAGTATTTTTAGACTTGTTCATTTAATTTTAGTGTTTAATCCATTTAGATTTACCTCTCATAACTTGAACAATTTCATCAAGCTTAATGTTTGATAATCTTATTTTAGCGTTTCTAAGTTTAGCTCTTCTATCTTTTTGAAGACGTTGAACTAAATACTCTTGTTGTCCAGACCTTGTGGACACTATAGAATACAATATAGACGCGTATAAAGCATCTTCAGCAAGCTTAGGTACTTTAGTATCTAAGTCATAACCTAAGCCGTCAGAAATGTATTCTAAAACAATTAGCTTTCCAGCTAAATTACTAGAAAAAGACATTAATCCATCTCTTTCATTAATATTAAACCAGCCATTTACTTGAGATAACTGCGGGTCTAATCCGTATTGTCTTCCCCAGTTCCAGCTTCCTTCAAATCCATATGCATTTTGAAAGTACATAAGCTCATCTATATTATTAGCAAATTGTCCGTTTAATAAATTATCATTTGCTTTCTTCCATCGCTCTTCAGTTATAGATGTTCCTTCTATGTTTTCCCCAAAATTATCCTGCGTTGGCATTCCTTCAGTATCCTGTATAGGTGTGCTATAGGGACTTGTAGTTAAATTGTTTGTAGGGTATATTATTCTTTTAACACCTAATTGATCTATCCAAGAAACTCGTACGTAATTTACATAGTCTTGAGGGATTATAACACTCAAACTTTCGGGTATTGTTAATTCTTGCGAGTGTATGCTTTTTAAAGTGTCATAACTAAATTCCTGTAAAGATCTTTTAGCAAAGAATAGTACATCTGATTTTTTAGCTTTTTGTAATAATTTACCATCTCCAACGTATCCAACCATAAAGTTGTCAATAGCGTCAGTTAGTTTTATGTATTCGTAGCTGCCATAGTTTTCTTCAACTGTATCTCCAAAAGCTTTTTCAATTTGAGTTTGGCCATATTGTCCTCCGTTTAATATTTTTAATTGAACAGCTACAAATGTGCCTACTGGCAATGCCGCTGTAAAAGTAATAGTATTATTTACAACAGTATAAGCAAGTAAATATTCCGCGTAAGTACCAGGAAAGCCATTTGCACTAGTATACAGTTTAAAATTATTTAAGCCGTAATCTGCATTAGCTGGATTCCAATCTCCAAAAACTAAATCTGTATCAAATGTAGTTGAAAAAGACTCTCCAGCGGCTACCTGATTAGATAGAAAACCCTGAGCTCCTTGATAATATTGTTGATTTGTTTCAGTTATTAAACCCATTTTTTACTATGATTTTACGTTATTTGATGCTTGCTGTGATTCTTGTTCGGCTACTTGTATAACCGTAGGATCATTTATAATGATACCGCAATACTTTAAAATATTTGTTACTAAATTATTTTTTTCAGAAATATCTAATTCAAAATCCGTACTGTTTGAGCCTGCGCCTCCAACGGGGTTAAATATAAACTGACCTAATGCTCCAACCGTAAAATCCCATACAGGGCTACTTGGTTCAAACAAACAATTTATATTTAAAATATTAGGAGTTGGTGAAACTTTTATTAAAAGTTGACTTAAAGTTGCGGGAGCAATAATCGCATTGGTAGTATAAGCAATAGGATAACTGTAAGTAGGCGAAGTTAATTTTGACCTAGTTATCTCTGAGTAATCGCTTTTACTAGTTAATTGAGTTATTGAATTGTATGTAGGATTTAAGGTGTTATATGTAGAAATAATTTCACCTAATTTATATATAGTGCCAACTCCGTTGTAGTAAAAGCCGTCACTAGTAGCGTCATAAGAAAACGCTGCTTCTTTCTCAAAAGGATAAAGCTTGTAAGATATGTCTTTAAACATGTCAAAAAACTCCGTATTGTTTTGAGTATTGTTTTGATTTAAACGGTTAACTTGATTTCCGTCTGGGAAATAAGTCATAAATATTTCGCTTTGCACTTGCGTTGCTAAACTGCTAAACTCTGAAGGTGTTATATAACCTCTTTGCTCTTTGTTTATAATATACAAGACTGTTTGATATACTGTATTTACGCTTACTGCCATTTGTTTATTTTTATATACTAAAAAGGCGGCCTAAACCGCCTATATATAGTATCACTTGTTTTTATAGTTTTTTATCTATAGATTTATAGATTTCAACACCTTCGTCTGTTTTTAAGAAAGCCGCAAACGCTGAGTAAGGGTTTTCATCAAACGGTACGTTCATTAATTTTCTATCATTTGAGCCCCATATAAATGTTCTTTGGTCTTGTGATAATTTAATAACGCCTAACTCTTGTGCTCTAATTGCAAAATTTCTAAGCTGAACATTTTCATCATTTGCTAAGTCTATAAATAACGCTGGTTCATTTTTAGCAAACAATAGTAAATCTCTTCTAAGTTCTTTTGAACTCATAGAGTTTACAGCAGATCCTTTTTCAACTCGCAAGATTGCTTCAGCATGATCTATGTCAATTGACCTAGCGGCATTTAAAGCATCAATTTGCAAATCTAAAATATCTAATTCATCTTCCGCGCTTTCAACTGCACTAAATTCTGAATATACCTTCCCTTTTAAAGGATGATATAAGGAAAGTAATTTTTGCAAATTTTGTTTATCTTTTCCTACAGTTAAAGTTCCATCCATAAATCTTATATGCCCCATCGTAACTTCACCTTTTTGTTCATCAACTAATGGCGAATCTTGATTAGTAGCATATCTTAATTCTCTTTGTTTCCCAGTTTTTTCATCAAAATATAGCAAAGAATGTTTACGTGTATGTTTGCTAGGTATTGTTAATGTTAAAGGAGATTTTTTTCCTGTTAAAAAATATACTCTGTCTTTGATTTCCCACTCTGGTTTAGTAGGTTTTACTGGAGCAGCAACTTTTGTTACCACTTCTTTTTGAGGTGCAACCTCAATAGCTTCTGCTTTAGCTTGTTTAGCCATAATATAATATAATATAAATGTTAATAAGAGTAATAATTACCCCCGTCAGTTCAACGAGGGTAAAAATTACATTAATGTTAAGTCAATTAGACTCCTTTGAATAATACAAAGTTGTTAGCAGCTTGTGTTACTAAACATCTTTCAGATAGGAAGTTTACTTCCATAGCATCTAAAGTAGATGTAAATGCACCACCAGCAGAACCAGTTAACCAAGATTTCATTCTTCTATCATCAGCTTGTGAAGCTCTATATCTTACGTGTAAGAAAGGTCTTCTGATGTTAGTTCCTAATACTTGATCGTATACTGTTGAAGTTCCAGCAGGTACTAATACACCTTCAATTGAATTGATACCAACAATCGCTCCACGTGTAGAAGCATCGTTTAAGTATTTCCAATCAGTTTTGTAAAAGTCGTAAGAACCTCTTCTAAATCCTGAGAATCCAAGGTTTAAAGCCATTTCTTCTGAGTTTTCAAATAAACCAAAAGCAGTTCCTCCAGCGAATCCGCCAGAGATGCTAGCTAGCATATCATCAAAATCTAAAGCAGTTTGGCGATTTAAGAAAAGCATGTTTTCTTCAATAGCTCCTTGAGTATCTAAGTTTTTAAGAATTGCATCAAATTCATCAAGTCCAGCAGCAGCAGTAAATCCTACTTCTACGTTTCCACGAGTTTCAATAGCAGAAAATAAGCCTTCAGTTCCTGGTACAGCAGTCGCAGCTGGTAGTAACCCACCACCTTGATTGTATACACCTTCTACCATAGCCATTTCTAAGTGATCTTCAAAACGTAATCTTGTTTCAGATTCAGCTTTTAAATACCATAAGTATCCAGATGTTCCGTCTTCAGTTGCAACTTCTACCCATCCAATTTGAGCCATATCAGATCCGTTTATTACAAACTGATCTCTAATGATTATTGGTGAATTAGAATATTGTGTGAAAGAAGGATCTACAGAAACTCTTGATCCGTTAAGGGGCTGTACTCCAGCTCCTCCGCTTGCTCCAATAGTAGAGCCTTTAGCGTAAGCAGATCCGTAAACAAATAATTTTACTTCTGTTCCAGCAGCAATTGGTGCAGCCATAAATCCAGCATTTACAAGACCAACAGCACTAGAAAAAGGCACTACATCTAAAGTTCCAGCTCCAGCAGTTGTATCACTTCCTGTAACTAAACACTTAGCTTCAGCTCCTGTTGCAGGATTTAATAATACAACTGTATCATTTACTGACACTACGTTGTTTACGTTAGCAGCTAATGTAATTTTATTTGATGCACCTACTCCAGAACCATCACCTCCAATAGCAAATCCTTGGTATGATATGTGTAATCTATTCTGTTCAGACCAAATTACTTGATCAGATGTCATTGGCATTTCAGCGCCAACCATTCTTAAGAAGCCAGATAACGTTCTGTTTCCATAACGCTCTACTTCAGCTTCGTATATCTCAGGGAGATATTGTTGAGCAAAATCGTTTTGCCCATTGTTAAATTGTAGGTAGTTGTTTGGAAGCAATTGTTGACTTTGCGACGGTATTAAACTACCAAATTGAGGAGTTAAACTCATAATTGTTTGTTTTTTTAGTTAAATGTTCTTTTTTTAATTTTAAGTTTTGTAGAATCAGCACCTGAAATTGCTTTAACCTTTAATCCATTTATAAACACTTCTCCTTGAGTGGATCTAGCTTTAGTTTCACTTAAGTTTTTTGAACTGTTTACAACATCTTTTACAGCATCAGCTTTTCCTTGCTCATAAAAATGAGCGGCAATCTTATCTACATTTTCAGCGGCATACATAGCTTTGTGATAACCTTTCGTATCTGTAACATTGCCATCGGCGTCTAGGAACTTCCCAACAAGATTATTAATGTTTGATTGGTTTTCTGCAACTTTATCACGATTTTGAATATTGTACTTATAGTTCTTTTCGCCAACTTTAATATCGAAACCTTCGAAATCATTGCTAAAAAGATTTTTAGTACTTTTTTGAAATTGTGCATGTTGTTGCTCAGCTTGTTCTTGCTGCTTGTTATATCGGTTAAAAAAGTCCATAGCTTTTTGTTGGTCCTGAGTAGTGTTCGATCTCAACTTGATTTCGTCATAATATTTACTCTTGGTTTCTTCTAAATAGCTTTTGGCTTTTGCAACTTCTTCTTTAAACGCAATTTTCTTTTTGCGCATATCTTTTTCCTCATCAATGTCTTCGTCATAAACAAAGTCTTCTAAAATGAGATCTATATCTTCACCTTCTAAATAAGGTTTTTCTTTTTTGTAATATTCCTTTAATAGGGTAACATCGTCTACTTTTGAGTAGTCAGCATTCAGTCTTGCATAGTCCTCTATTGTCCCGCCTGTATCTTCCATAAAAGAAACAAGCTTTTCAATATTTTCTGGCAATTGTTTGCCTAATACTTTCTCATCTCTTATAGCTTCTTTAACTTCTGCCTCTACTTTTTTTACTTCGACTTCTTTGATTGGAGAAAACCCTTCAGCATCCTCGTTGGACTCTTGTACAGGTTCTCCCACCTTTGCGCTATCTCCGGATGGTTCTTCCACAGATATCTTCTCTGTTTCTCCGATTTGAATGGCATCTTCTTCTTGTTTAGGTATTACTACTTTAGTTACTTCAGGCTCTACTTTAATTAAAGGTTCTTTTATGTTAACTTTAATTGGTTCATCGCTTTGCTGAGTTAATTTTTTTGGAGTTTTCTTTTTAATTTTAAACTCACCTTCCTGTTTAACAGGTTCATTTGTTTTTACTTCTGACATAATATAATATAATTAAATAGTTAATGCTTTCTACATGAAAGCTTGCATTCCTTGTTCGGACTGACTTTCAAAATCTATTGGCAAACCGTCGTTTTTTCTTTGGCTTATCAATTCACTTTGTTGTGTAGCTTCCATTTTGCTACGATTATCTTTACGATCTTCAATTTCGCTTTCTTTTTGCTGCACTGTTTGAACATCTAATTGTTTAAGCTGCATATCGTACTGGAATTTTGTTTGCATTTTTTGCGCTTCTAATTGCGCTGCTATTTCCATGCGTTGTATTTCCATTTGATTTTTTGATTGCTCAAATTGTACATTAGCGCCCATTATAGCTTCTTGCTTTTGCACTTCAGCCATAGCTGTTTTTTCTGCAGTATCTGCTTGAGCTTGCCCTTGAGCCGCAATGTTAGCTTGTTGATTAGCTTGATCTTGTTTAGCTTTTGCTTTGCGCTTTATTTTAAGCATTTGATTTGCTAACTTAAGATTTTTTATTTGTCTTAAGTCTATAGCATCTTCTAAATTTAAACTACCTTGCTGTAACGATACTTGTATGTTTGCTTCAAGCTGTGCTAACTCTTCATCATCTGGTTCTAATTCTAAAAATATTCCAAAATCGTGAAGGTTTAAATTACCAACTTCATCTAAAGTTTCAGTATTAAACACCGATATAGATTTTTCTAATGCACTTCTTGTAAGCGGAAATTCTAAAGCATCTGATATTTTAAGAGCAATGTTTTCAGCTAGTTTAAGCGTTAAATAAAGACTAGACTGATTAATATGTCTAGTAGCAACATTGGATGCGTTAGCGGCCATCTTTTGCAGCCCTACAAGTGAGTTCTTATCCATTGCAGTTCCGTCTCTTGCTTCATTCAACCCGGTCACATCTCGTATCATTTGTAAATAGTATTGATACGTTTGTATAAGCGCTCCTATTTTTGCCTGACCACTTGAACTATTAAGTTCTTGAATAGGTACTTTACCGGCATTCATATCACCGTCTTGTGTGAGTGATCTACCTACAATAGAACCTGTTTGAAAATACATGTTAAGTGCTTCTGCGGGATTGTAGTTTGTGCCATTACCTAAATCAACTTCTGCAAGTCCGTCCATATCTAAATATACACCGTCTGGTACCATACGAGATAAAACTTGTTGCAGTTTTAAATGAGTTAATTGAATCATATCTGCAAAGCCAATACATTTGCTTACAATAGATTCAATTCTTCCTTTATACATTCTAGGCGCACACAAAGCATAATTCATTTCAACCTTGGTTGTGTCTGCTTTAGGTCTTGACATGTTTTCTGCCAATCCCCATTTTAACATATCATTATTACCTAATACTTTTGCTCCTGTATACAACACTTCAATAGATCTTGACACTCTTTCAAAATTATCATTTTCAGGTGGATTAAAAGAGTCTGGTTTTTCTAAAGCTTTTTCTAAACCTTGCTCTGTTTGTTTTATTTTAAATACTTGATTATGATATGTCTTGTATTCAAAGTATAAAACTTGCACAGTGTTCTTATCGTAACCACCCCAGCCTGTTACGTATTGGCTATTGCCTGGCATTTTTTGAATTCTTTCAAGCTCTTCTGCTGAAATATTAGGAAATTCTTTTTTGAGTTCTGGTATTGTTATAGATTTTACTTCACCTACGTAATATACATCGTCAAAATTTGGGTCTTCAGTATAAGAGTAAACAACATAAGCTGGGTCAACATAATCAACAGTCAATCCTTCCGCGGTGTTAAACCCTGTTTTAGCACAAGCAATACCTAAAACCGTTAAATCCATATTCAATCTCTTTCTAGTAAGATCGTATTTGTTTTGGGCAAGCACAGATGATATAGCTTCTTCTTCTGCTATTTCAACTGATTGCTTATAGCTTAATTGCATATGAAGCTCAAGCTCTTCTTTAGATTCCGGTACTGTATTAATGTTAGGCGTTTGATATAAATCAATTCCTAATGTTTGCTTTAAGCTGTCTAAATATTCTTTAGCAACCATATCCTCGTAGAGCATAGAAGCATAGCTTGTTCTTTTCTTTATTGATTGAGGGTCTTGTGCATATGCTTTTATATCATAAGACTTATTTGAAATACCATTAACTACTATATCTACAAATTTAGATAATATAGGTACAGGTTTCCAATCTAAGTTTAAATAAGATAAATCGCCATTAATTGACAGTTCATCTTTATACTTTTGTATTGATTGCTCTCCTCGAGCATATAATCTTAATTGGTGAAATTGATTCCAACTAGTTAAATATCTATTACCATTAGTTCGACCTTGACCAAACCATTCATATTCAATAGCCTGCCCAACCTGCGTACCATATTCCAAACTTGCTTTCTCTGCGTCACTTACTACCTGACTTGGGAAAGCGCTGTTTGTGTTAGTATATATACTCATTTAACTTATTATTTTTGATATTGAACCTTTGTTGTCGTACTTTTTAATTCCTAAATCAACGGGCATTGGCCTTTCTCTTTTAGGACCTGGCGTGTATCGGTGTTTGTTACATGCCATTAATGCTAAGCCTGAACTTATCGATGCATCATGTTTTGTTCTGTTATTAATATTAAATTTCGCCCAATCTTCCAACGTTCTTTGAAAGTATACGTCCCCGTATCCTGTTTCTTTAAGCCCTACAAATTCATTTACATATGTTTCTATAGCGGCTGCGTGAGCTTGTTTTATATCTTCACTTGAGTTCGGTATACCACCTAGCTCTTTTTCTGTTACTGATAATTTATTATATTTTCTATCTGGCCTGTTAATTGAATAACCTCTATAGCCTCTTCTTTTGAAATGATATAATAACCTTGGTTTATTATTTTCAGCTAATATAGGCATTCCGTAAAACACACATGCCATTAACACATCTTCAAAAAATATCTCAGCGGTTTGCGGTCTAGCTATATATTCTAAAAAGAAATGATTAGGAGGTACATCCTCCATACTAAACTTAGTTAACCCGTGAAGAGCACCTTTCGACCCTCTACCGTCCACGGTACCTGATATATCATATGGATCACAACCAAATGCTCCGCAATGCTCATTACCAGGATAGTTAGTGCCATTTTTTATATATCTTTTATTTTGCAAATTTGCTGGCGGAACCCAAGTTACTAAGAACCTGCCGTCATTATTTGGTATAAATATTACTTTAGTATCTTTTTCTGCGTTCTCCCACTGGAAACTTCCTCTTGTTACATTAATTGAATTTTTAAGATCTTCATTAAAATCTATTTGCTGATATATCTTAGTTAGATTAAATAAAGATTGTTTTGATTCATCTCTAAATGCGTGCTTAGTTGTGCGTGGAAATTGTCTATAAAATTCATTTAAACTATCTTGATCTGATTTTAAACCTTCTACTTCATTCTCCCAATACTCTATTACGCCTTGTGTTATTTTTGTTCCGTGTGGATCTTCAACTTCTTTTTTTGGTGTGTTGAATACAGGTAAGCCATAAGAATCAATGTATCCCTCGTAGTTCCATTCCATAGGTATGAACAAAGAATATAATCCTGAGCGAGTCTGTCCATTGGCGTTTCTTTGTGTAACATCTGAATCATTGTAAAGCTTTTTAAAATTATCGCCTCCTTTGTCTAATGAGTTTGATGTCGATCCCATCATACATTTACCTATTACTCTACTACCTAATCGAAGGGTGGTTTTCGTAACACGCCAGTTGTTGAGGATGTTGTTCGGCCTTTCCCATTTGCCGGATTCGTCGTGGACGAGGAGTTTGAGTTTCTCCCCATCATAGGCGTTGTCGCCGGTGTTCTTCCAGTCGATTGTGGTGTCCAAGCCGGTAATCTCTTGTATTTTTTCATTGGCTTCGAGTTTTCTACGGGTAAATTTGGAGGCAGGGACTCTGTAGGCGAGCTCGGTCTTTGGCCTGTCCATACCGTCCTGGATCGGTTTGAAAAAAAAGGGATAGTTGACGGAAATAGGTACGACCTTATCTGTGAACATCTTTTTAGCATCGGCACCAGATTTGGACAATATGCCGAACCGTGAATCCGTTGATATTGTAGCAAGGTTGACCGATTCAGCTGAGGACATAAATGAAAATCCGCTTCGACGGTTTTTAAGATAACACATTCCATATGACCTGGTATCGGATTTACATGCTTCCCAAAATATGTAGAATAATCTATTCGATTCCCTAAAGTCTGGTTGCCCGACGTCAATCTTACTCCACTGCAAGTACATATAATAAGTGCCAGTAATGTAAGTAGGAACGCCTTTGCTATAAAACCAAAAGCCTTCTTCGCGTCGTGTAAATTCTTCATCAATATAGTCATACCATTTTTCTTTAAAATCTAACGGGTATTCTTCCCAGTCAAATACAGATTTAATTTTTTTTAATTCTTTTGGGTATTCAGAATAAGTCCACTTATCATTTTCAAATTCAACTACATTAACTTCTTTAGGTAAAGCTATTTTTAGATTTTGTATTTCGTATATCTCTCCTATCTCTCCTGTTTTACTTATAACGACAAAGTCATGCTCTTCGTTATAACCATATTCCCATTTTTTATACCTATTCATTCTTTTAAGAACTTTAGGTTTTACATGGTCTTTTAATACTTTATATAAAGTTTGCTTGTACATTACTTAGATCTACCTTCTGCAAAACCTCTAAAAGACTTTTCTTCTTTTGCTTCTTTAGGTTTCTCATTTAACAAATCTTCTTCAGCTTCAATGCGATTAAGTATTTCAAAACAATCAAATATTGCTAGCTTTTTTGTAGCAGCAGCATTTTTAAGTCTATCTGCTGATATGTCGTCGTCAGAATCAACAATAGGCTCTTTTGCTACCTTTATTAATTCTTCAACAGCTATTTGCCCAGCTAGGATTATACTCTTCTTCGTTTCCTTTGTATTCATACTTAATTACAATATCATTTGATTTCATACAATATAAACGCTTACCATCAATTAAAAATTCCCATTCACTATTAGGTTTATACCCTACTAGGTCGCCTGGGCTGATATTAAGCGCTTCTAATGAGCTATTGCCATATTTTAATATTCCAATAAGGCTTTGCTCTTTTTCCAATGTTAAAGACTCTTTATCTTTTATCGGTATTATAAAACATCTATCATTAAATGAATGCCAACCTGTTTTATTCTTATATAAATATATTTGATCTACAGCACAAAAATACAAATTATCTTTAAACCAGGATCTGCTTTTTTTCTTATCGCCTTTCATATTATAAAATGTTCTAAACACATTTTGATGAATAACAATTGTATCGCCTGTTTTAATTCTTGTGCTAAAAGCTTTGGGTGTTTCTAAAACTTTAGCTAGTCTATTTACAAATTTAAAATCTTCTATACCTGTATTTATAACTAATTGTTTATCCCCAATATTAATTTTATTACTGTATTCTTCACCTAGTGGTTCTACAATAAAATCATATACACTTTTCAATACTCTAAATCATACTCAACGGATATTGCCATGTTAGAATTAAACTTCTTCCATGGCATAATCTCGTTGCTTTTTTTAATATGAATATTATAAGAACCATCAGATTCATTTAATAAAATATGCGATATTTCGTGCCCGCCATAAACTTGTTGGCCAACCGAATAATGCATCGCATCATTTTTATAATCAGAACCTATGCTGATTTTTCTTATATTATTCTGCATCTTCTTTTTCGATTTCAGAATAAGTGCCGTCTTCTAAGTTAATGTTAACTTGTCCGTACTCTTCTTCAAGTTCTGCTTTTGTTCCTTCAATTTCTTTAGAAACTTCTTCTATTTGATTGCGCAGGTTTTGCTTTTGAACATCTAAAACACCTAAAGTTCTAAGCGCTTCGTTTAATTTTTGTTGTTGATCTCTAACTTTAGTTAATTGATCTTCGCTAATTTTATTAGCTACTTTTTTTACTTTTCCCATAATTGAATTTAATTTAATTGTTTATATTAATATAGTTACCTATATATTAGTTATTTACATATAACTAATTCTGTAGCGGTAATATTATTAATAGCTGTTATATAGTCTATTGCTATTGGTAATACACCACATCCTTGTACCTTGAATTCTACAGCCTCACCCGCAGTAGGTATTCCTCTTTGCACTTTTGTAATTTTTAAAGTACAATCTGTAGAACCTCCTGCTCTACCTGCTTCAACTACTGTAAGAACATCACCTACTTGTAAGCCCGATCCTCCATCTGTTACTTCTACAGCTGTTACAACACCGCCAGCGCCCACTGTTAATTTAACTTTTACAAGTGTACCGCTTCTTGGATTTGAATCTGTTGTTTGTAATTCAATATTGCCGGTGTATCCTGATCCAGCAGTTAATATTGTAAAGTCAGCATTTGTTTTTACTTCTAAAGAAGCTTTGGAAGTGCCTGCTGGTATAACGCTTATTTGAGCACCAGTTTGAGTTAATGCATTGTACCATACTACAGACCCATTTAAAAGGTTGCCGTAAGTACCTGTTTGATTTTCAAAAGGCCACGCAGGTATGCCGTTAGGTGTTCCCACTATCCCCGTTGCTGCCATTGCTTTGCCGGCTATACCGGTATCTATTGGAAATTTACTCATTTTTTTATTTGTTACTTATTGATTTATACTTTTCAAAACCTCGTGAGCCAAAGTAGGCTACGTATACGGTTGTTAATAATTGTTTTAATAATTCTATCCACTCTTGTTCTACCGTAAAAGATAGTGCGTCATGGCTATCAACCCATATAAAAGCTATAGCCATAAACGATAAAAATATAAGTGCCATAGGACGCGTATTTTTACTAAGCCAAGAGTCAGATGTCATATCTGATTCCCAACGTTTTGTAATTTGATCTTCTGCTTTCGCAGATGCTTCTTCAACTATGACTTTAATTTCTTTTTTAATCTTAAGCTTTTCTTCGTCTGTAGTTGTTAGCTTATCAATAACGTCACCAACATCTTTGATAACGTTACCACTTAGCCATTCCCAAATTTTTTTCATCGTCTTTTACAAGATCTACACTTAGGACGGAAAATACTTCTAGGTCCAAATAAGCTTCCTACTGCATTGCCAAAGCCTCTACCTAAATCTCCAATCTTTTCCCCAACAAATCTTCCAGCATCTCCTATTGCTTCACCTCCGTCTTCTAGGAAGTCTCCAATACCTTCGCCGGTCTTTTTTATAACTTTACCAATTTGTATATTTTTCTTTGGCTTTTTTATTGGTTTTATTTCTTCTGAAGTGGTTGATGGCCTTTTTGGTGTAAATTTAATCTCTTCTGCCGTTGGCTTTTGAGGTATAAATTTAATTTCTTGTTTTTCAAGTGTACTAACTGGATCTGGAATAAACCTTGTTCTAGTTTCACTTCCTTGTCCTCGTTGAGACGCGTTAAACTTTTCATTAGAACCATCGAAATTTTTATCTAAATATGCCTGCCAATCCTTATCAGAAGCAGTACTTCTTTTAGCTGTTCCTTTTCCTGAAGTTGTATATGGCGTGGTAAATGTTTTTTGTGTTCCCCCTTCAACTCTTTTACTTGTCGTAGTAGTTTCACCATATACCCTGTTAGCATTAGCATTATCTTTATTAGCTTTTCTTTGTGCCTCTTGCTGACCAGTTTCACTTTGATATAAAGCTGATGACTTTGGAAAAGCACTTCCTTTTCTCATCATGATTCCGGACTGTTTATTTTCGCCTCCGGATAGATGGCGCATTTGGAATTTTCCCATTATATTTTTATTTTTTTATTGGTGTTTCTGTTACATATTTAGCTCCTGGAAAATAATAATCATATCCTGGATACATTACTTTAGTATAACCTCTGTCATCTGTACCTAAAACTTTAAAGTTAACTCCTTTCATTGTTATATGTCCTCCTTTTATAATGTTTTGAGAATTATTAACATCAGGGCTGTTTTGTAAGTAACCTGTTTTAGATGTTTTCATTTAAGCGTTTTTATAAGCTTCTGCTTCCCAAGGCAAATTTTTTGCTCCTTCTTGCATTGCAGCTCTTGAATATTTTTTACCTTTCCAATATACATTGTCGTTGTCATAATCTAAATCACCGCGCTTCATTTGATTTATATGAACCATTTCATGATTAATTACACCCTGGCATTGAGAAGGATCTAAGTCTTTATTTAATATTATAGTACCATTATTGTTAGCTTTTCCCATAACGCCATCTTCCATAGGTACATTGTAAATTGGAGTATTGTCTACCTTATAAGGCGCGTTACTAAGTTTAAAAGCCATCTGTTATTTTTTGTAAGGAAATATTTTATTTAATGCTCCTTTTCTGGCTTCACAACCGCAAGGGACGTTTAATCCCTTGCTTATTGTGTCAACCATTGTTTTGATACCAGTAGCTTTAGTAAACTTTTCTATGCTGTCTCCTAAACCTGTTGATTTCATAAATTACACAGCATAAATACAAGTTGTGTACTGAGCCATTACTAAAGGTTTTGTAATTGGCTGTCTTCCTTGTAGCCCTGTTTGAGCAGCTGGTGCTTGTTTTTGAGCTACTACGTTTCCTAAAGTAGATACTATTCCACCTGGGTTAGCAGTTAAAGCTTTGTTGTACTCTTTAGCTAAGTCTGCAACTCTTTCTGCAGCTGTAAAACCAGTTGATCCTCCTACTGCTCCAGGTACTTTTATAGTGTAAGTTCCTGCAGTTTTTGGGTTTCGCATTTGAATTACAAGAGTAGTTACACTACTTGCGTTTGCAATGCTAGTAACTCCACCGATTTCCGCGATGTTAATTAGTGTTTCGATACCATCGTTCGCTACAGGACCGGCTGGTACTTTTAAAAATTGTGCCATTGTTTGTTTTGTTTAAGTTAATGTTAGTGTTAGTGTTTGGCTGAGGTTTGTACAGTCCTCTCTGTTTTATTTTTATCCTTCGTTATAATCGTAATAGTAAGAATTTTTATTACTTAAATCGTCGTAATATCCTGGCTTAGGTTTAAGCTTTCCTTCTTTTTGGCTTTTGCCATGTGTATGTGCAATTACGTGTTTTGCCGGTGAGCTATGCTTTTTTTCATCATACTTTAAATCTCCAGCTAATTTAGATATATGTTTTTCATCAGCCGTCATATTTTCATCGCTATGGCCATGCTTATTGTCATATTTGATATCTTGCTTAAGATAATCCATATGAGCTTCGTCGTCTTTTTTAGTAGCACCCATATTTGATGATGTTACTTTTGACCATTTTGCGTTTCCGCTGTATTCTCCGTAATGTCCTTTATGCATAATTTTATTTTTATGGGCAAGTTATTTTATTCCTGCCTGTTCCAATCGTTGTGCCAGATGTTTGCCCGTCACATTTATTTGTTTTGCCGTATGTTATATTGTATCTAGTTGTAGCTTCTTTTTTAATTGCTTTTTCGGCTTCTGTACCGATAGGCATTTTATCTAATTCTATTTTAGCCTTGATCTGAGTATCTGTTTTTTTCTTTTTGCCTTGAGCTCCTAAAACTGCCAGTGTACCACCTAATATATCTTGTTGTAACTTTTGATAATGGGGCAAATCAGAAACAGTGACCATACCGTCGGCTCCTGATGAGTATGCTCCTAATAGAGGTGATTTTTTAAAAAACGGAGATGAAAATTTTGAGCTGCTCATTATTTATAAACTTTAGCTCTTTGTGTAATTGGGCCTTCTTGATATCCGTATCCGCATGGCGCTTTAGATACCTCTAGTCCTGTAATACCAGAACTTGATCCTACTCCCATTGGGAAACCTTCTTTACTTAATGGGCCATCCCATACAGCGTTTTCACCTACTTGTCCTTCTAGCTTTTGATTAGCTAATGCTTTTATATTTTTTTTCATAATTTTTTATTTTACAGGGTATGTTTTGCCGTTTAAGTCAAAAGATTTAGCTCCACTTGCTTTAGCTTCTACCACAGCCTCAGAAAATTCATTTCCTTCTAAAGGAGAATCGCCTTCCATTCTAAAAAAAGAACCTGGCGCTTGTACACCTCCATATGCCATAGACATTGCCGCTTGATCTTGAGGGCTAAATGGATTTACTAAACTTGATGGCTGTTTAATTGGCAGCCCGGATATTGGATCTATTGTATTCATATTATCTATCTTTATCTTTATTTACATTTTTAATTGAAGTAATAAGAACTTTATCTGTATAAGTCTTACCCTTCATAATACTATTTCTATGCGTACTTACAGGCAAATCATCTTCTCCTAGTACAATTCTATACATGTACTTTATAAGATGCTTGCATTTAAACGAAGTTTTGTATATGTGGTATTTCTGAGTTGATCTATTACGTTTTCTCCATACTACAATCCAACCTTCTTTAAGCAATCGATTCCACCTGCGATTATCCCAACTGTAGGAATAACTACCGGCTTCAAAATCTTTTTTTGTAAACATATCTACACAATCTAAATAGATAAGTAGCTCTATGTCTGCGTCATTCAGGTTATTGTTTCTACAAGCCCATTTACGTATTATACGCCAATGTTTAAACAGATTCATTTCTTTGAGATCATCCGCGTTTAGTCTTTTCATAAAACAACAACTACATCCTGAGCCTTAATTACGTGATATGTCTGTTTATCTATTTCTATCTTGTGTCCTGCGTGCCGGTCAAAAAAGATTTTATCTTTTTCTTTTAATCCTTCTACTTGTTCACCGAGTGATAACACTGTAGCCTCTGTATATCTTATATCTTCACGCTGGTTTTCTGCAAGAAGTAAACCACCTTTTGTTTTAGTAGTGCCTTCTTTTAACTTTTCTATTATTATGTTTCTACCTATCGCTTTCATCAATTCTTAAATTATTGATTACACAATCAGTTGATAATATTGTTGTTGCTACTGAAGCTGCGTTCTGAAGAGCGCTTTTGGTGACTAACAAGGGATCTATAATACCTGTTTTAATCATATTTACCATTTTTCCTGTAACCACATTTAATCCTCGTCCTTTAGCTTTTGGTAATTCCACTTCCGTTATACCTGCATTATCTAATATAGTCTTAAAAGGTGCTTTAATAGCTTCTAAGAGTACTTGTTCACCTTTTGATTTACTTACTATACTTGTTGATGCATTTAATAAAGCAATTCCACCTCCAGGCACTATACCTTCTTTAATCGCAGCTTTTGTAGCACAAATAGCATCTTCAACCCTATCTGTTTTTTCTTTTAATTCGATATCAGAATTAGCACCTACTTTTACAATAGCTATTCTAGCTGCAAGCATTGCTAATCTTTTTTCTAATTTAATTACTTTATGAGCCGGATTGTCTTTCAACAACTCTTCTTTTAATTCAGCTATAATGTTTAAAACTTCTTCTGTAGGTTCGTTAAACTGTAATATAGTTTCTTGATGCGTTGTAACGCTTTTTAAACAAAAGCCTAAATGCTCAACTTGAATCATATCTAAATCATCACCTAAGTCTTCATTTATAATTGTAGCCCCTGTTAACAAAGCTAAATCATCAAGCATTTCTTTTTTGCTTACCCCAAAAGTAGGAGCATTAATAACATTTACTTTAATGTTTCCTTTCTTCTTATTCATAGCTAAAGCAGATAAAACACCTTGTTCTAAATCGCCGATAATCAGCAAAGGCTTATTGTTTTTTATTACATACTCTAGCACTGTTTGAATTTGTCTAATTGTATCGACAGGCGATTCAACTAGCAACACTAATGCGTTTTCTAATTCAGCTGATTTGTTTTGAGCGTTTGTTATAAAATGTGAATTAGTAAGACCTTTGTCATACTGCACACCGTCTACAACTTCAACTTCTGTTTTGCCGTCAGCTGCTGTTTCCATCATTACGATCCCTGTGTTATCTACAGATCTAAAAGCGTCAGCTATAATACTTCCTAGCTTCGGATCGTTGTTTGTTGATATGGTTGCTATTTGATCAATCATATCACCTTTTACCGGTACTGACACGGATTCTAAGTATTTAATTACTTTTTCAATCGCACTGTTAATACCTCCTTTTAACTCTCTTGAGTTTGTTTTGTCCGCTACTTTATAAGCTTCGGTCAATATTGAGTGAGCTAAGACAGTTGCGGTAGTTGTACCATCGCCGGCTTCTCTCACCGTTTTTCTTGCTGCTTCTTTTAAAAGTGTCGCGCCCATATTCTCAACTGGGTCTCGCAAGATAATCGAGTCTGCTACTGTTACACCGTCTTTTGTTATTACTGGATTACCGGTGTGATCTTCCAGCATTACACATTTGCCGCTAGCCCCTAATGTGGAGCTAACAGCTTTTGTGAGTTTTTCTATTCCTTTAAATACATTAACTCTGGCTTCGTTACCGAAGTTAAGATTTTTGACAATTGCGTCCATATTTGATTTGATTTAATTAAAGTGGTTTGGTT
>Ga0208792_1000098_pt1 | contig 37160 bp, 40 predicted proteins | sample 14_taG_FD_184087 | JGI IMG/M metagenome (GOLD analysis project Ga0208792, IMG submission 184087) | Marine viral communities from the Subarctic Pacific Ocean - 14_ETSP_OMZ_AT15311 metaG (SPAdes) (version 2) | ecosystem: Environmental > Aquatic > Marine > Oceanic | place: Pacific Ocean | collected...
TTATTACGTTCCTCTGTATTGTCGGAGGTGTACAGGTCGGTCCAGAACAATACAAGATTGATGTGTACAATCAGATGGATAAGGCTTTTTACGAAGTTTATGTCCCGATACAACACAAAGATCAGGTTATTAGCCTCATAAATTTTTGACATAATTTTCAGAAGGGATTACGTATATGCAGGGCCGCAGGGTCGTACCCCCATGCCCCCTTTTTGTGCCCTGCTGTACCGTTTTTGCCGCGCTGGATAGAGGATCCAGCCGCCAACACTGGCCAGGGGTGGCACGGCAATGGCACGAGGCTGACACTGCGCCGTGCTGTTACATCTCTTAATCTCACACAATCTGTAGCGATTCCAGCCATAGCAATGGATCACAGCAATATAAGGACAGCCAGCCTGTTACATCAGCACAACTGATAACCGCTGCTATCACTGGCATCCTATCCATTACGGTACAGGTTGATACCTATTCATTGTTGTCCGTTGTGGATAGGTCGGATAAATTGACATCAAGCAACAGCACTCGCTACAACGCTGCTCTGCTTACAACCTATTCACCCACGAACAAATGAATGATCCCATCGAGCACTTTCTAGCTGCTCTCCTGCTCCTTTGTGAGGGCCTCTGCTGGGTCATCAACGAACTAGCAGGTCACCACGTCCAACAGCTTCCAACCTTCAAACCTTTTCAACCTGTCCAACTGCTCACACGTGCTCTTCTTATTGAAGAAGCAAAGATCCTCAGATCACTAGGCAACACATACAAACAAATTGCCACTGCACAACAGATCAGCAGCTCCACAGCCTGGCACTACGTCAACGGCTAGCACCAAGGACTCAACCCACCTAATCATCACAGTCATCCACCATGTCTTTTGAATTTAACGAGAGCTACATCAAGCCAAGCGACCCAAACGAAATCAAAGACGATGCCCATCGTTTGTTTCATGCAATGACTCACGATGATCTCGTAAATCTAGCTTCAACCTACTTCCCTTCAGATCTTCTAGCTGAATTGATCGATGACAAAATGATGGGGAGGGTTTGATCATGTCACGTAAGAACACCAATAACATCAAGGCTGTTTACGCTTTGGCTAGCGTTGATGACATCGTTCAAGGCACACAATGGTATGAACAGGCAGCATTAGCAGCGCACGAGCTTTCAAAGGCTTATGACGTTCACGAACTAGCTGCTGTTTGTGTCATCGCTGCGCTGTCACCACGTAATAAATGGAGCCGTAATCTTGTCGATGCTGAGAATTTAATCGAAGCTTATAAAGCTGATTCAAACAGTGCCATACATGTAAAAGTTTGTACGTTCAATAAGAACAAACATAAGGCAATTGAGATTCTTTCTTATTACGATCAACAGGGTTACTCTTCTTTTGATCATGCCCTGTCTATTTTGTCAGGTCCAAAACTCATTGAGTTTGCAACATGTATCAGTGGCTTACATGATGATGTTTGCATAGATGGGCACGCCTACTGCATATGGAACGGTGGAAGAACGTCACTAGCTGACGTGCCAGCCATAGGTGTAAAACTAAGAAAAGAAATTAAGGCTGACTATGTTAAATCAGCCAAGAAGATGGGTGTTTCTCCTGCTGTTATGCAAGCCATTACCTGGTGTACGTGGAGACGCATTCATAACGTTGCATAACCTATCCACATAGACATATTGACTCTCTCCTTTAGGGGCTTAATTGCCCCTTAATGAGGGACTCACATCCCTTGTCTTTTCTTTTCTTTTTTATCATGATTAATCCTTTTGGGTATCAGACACTGATTAATGTCATGGGGACATCTCATTCAGTGAACAATGTCACAACGGATCTAATCAATGGTGAGGTTGTTGTCGAACAATCCTCCGGAGTTGTAACCGTTCATGATCATGTGTCACGACTTGCAATTCTAAACCTCATCTACGGCAAAAGTATTTCAATTGATCTTTGGGTAGATAACAATCTATCTGACGATATCAACTGCTATTTTGATCATAAGCTGGCGTCAAACTATAGCGATTAAATATTATTTTTTTTTTTGGATGTCACACTCACAATCATCAAGGACGCAGACCATGTATTCAGTACAAGTGCTCAACGGCAACCGTTGGGAAGATCTAAAAACGTATCAACCCAGATCATGGGACAACGCTGTGATGCTGTTTACGGCATACATGGAAAGGTTTCAGATGCATGACTATCGAATCTTCCCTGTTGTTTCTTTGCCTGAGGTTAAGTGATGACTAATCAGGAAATGGACCGCATGAATGATTCACTACAGGATCAAATGCTTGCAGAGTATGAACGGCAACAAGAGCGTGACTATGACGCCATGGTCAACGAAGAACCACCGTATGACGAAGAACTAACGATGCAAGCACGCATTGAAGCTTACCCGGCTCACTATCAACCTTTTCCGTGTGACTTCAGAGGCAGAATTTATGGGCGGTATCAATGTGATGATCTCAAATGCAACGAATAGTCTATGAGCTTGGCGGCAAGGCTCCGGCTGTTGTCTTAACAGATGACGATCGCAAACAGTTCAAAGACGCTTTAAAAAAATTAAATGCTTCTAAGTTTGCCAATGATATTGGCGTAACACGGACGCATTTATATTCTCTTATTAGTTCTCACCGTCTAGAACTATTACGGTTTATGCAAATTGAAAAGAAACTAGGACTTTTTCTTTTGTCTTATAAAGACGTTGAAACCTTTTTAGTTCCAATTTGCACTGATTTAACTCTTCGCGCTCGCGCTTAACTTTCCACAATCACAAGGACGCACCATGCTTTCACAACCTTCAGTCATGTATACCTACTACATGAAAGATGCTCAGGTCTTTTGGGCAGAATGTGACGACTCTCTTAATCTCCATGATTATGAAGACAACACTATTTGCATCAATGGAGTAAATGCTACTGCCATGTTTATGGCTTGTCGCAATGCATTATGTAGTAATCGTAATGTATTTAATGAGCTAAAGACCAAGGATCATACGATTGAGTCTGCTAAAGAAATGATTGCCGCACTGCAAAAGTATGTTGACAAGAACGATACTTCTTCAGGAAAAACCAAAGGTGAAGAATGAATCCAGCATTCATCAACTATCTCAAAACTAAATACAAAGCACTTCAACGTATCATTCAACAACATGAACACAGAAAAACAACCAAATGATGCACTATCTCTTGATGATGACTATTTTATCAAGAACGCAATCAGCTGTTGGCTGCACCATTTTCCAAATCATAAATGGGCACCAATCTATCAAAAACTAAGAAACCGCGATTCTTTCGTGTCACCCGAGGCCAAACCTATTGCCAAACAACGACCAGCGCGAAAAACTAAATCAACTGAATCAGTCACAATCACCGAAGGAGTATGAAGTTAAGCTGACAAGTGGGGAGACGTTTTATCTTTTGTCTCATAATTCCATGGACGCAGCGTATTCAGCTCTTGAATTGTCGATGAATAGATCTTGTAAATTATTAAATGTGAGAATTGTAGATGAATGGTAGCTCTAAACGTAAAAAGTATTTTCCCAACAAATGGAAACAATTCAAGGACGTACCCGATCAATTCTTTGAACCACACCTCTACACAGATGTGATGGACTGGAAAGTCAGGGGGTGGATGCTTCCGAATGATGTTTATTGCATCATCAGGGCGACCAACCTACGAACTTCCAAAGTCAAAGAGTACGTGTACAAGCGACAAAAACCTGCGGAAACCAAAATCCAACGGTTCTGTTTAACCCAAACCCACTCTCTTGCTATTACGTATCATGACGAACAACAGTACATCGGGCCAGCCACATTTCCAGAGTCATTCGATGACGACGACGACTTTTACTTTCCTTTGTGACACGTTGATGGAAGAAATCAAAGCTCATCCTCATAAGGATGAAATTCTCACAATCATGGACGCACAAGTGCAAGATGACACAACTCTTAATTGAGTTTTATTACTCACATTTTACACTAATGGGGTCTGCATCTTTTTACAGTTTGTTTAATGCCATTAATGCATGAAACGAGTTGTTGTCACTTTGTCCGATGCTGATGCGAGAGTTTTAAAACTGTATGCAGCCAAATGGAATCTTACGATTTCTCAAGCGTTAGAGGAGATGTCAAGGTCTCACATCCATGGTTCTGCATCGGTTTGTTCTTTTGCGCGTGACTTACTTATCAATGAAAAGATATCAATTGATAAGCGTGCCACTAAAGGTTGTTTTGGATTCAAGTGTCGTTGTTGTGCCTATACACTACAATGCCGCACAGGTCTGTATCAAGGTGATTGGGAGATTGATATCCGTCACAAACATTTATTGCTAGAAAGTCAACCAGAAACAGATAATGATTCTCATTAATTATGTTAATTTCTTCACACTTGTTTTTTTCCAGTGATCATCTTCTCTTTCGGCAATTTCTATCTTGGGCGTGATCCCGATTGTGCTCCATTCTTTGATCTACAGATCCACTTGGGTACATACCGCCTAGAGTGGGGAAACGCAATACCCAGTTCTAGTGGATCCAATTCGGACTCAAGTGACAGATGCACGGATGGAGAAGATCCATCTTGCGTTCGAGCTGCTCCGACTCAGGGACCGTGAGATGCCTGGTCAGGTTGCTTGCACATTCTTTTATGTCGCCTCTCACGATGGCTGTCATAAGCAAGCACTTGAACAAGAGCTAAACATGACAACTGCTTCAGCCAGTAGAAACACAGATCTTTTATCCAAAGGTCGTGTTGGTCGTGGTGCTCAAGGACTGGGTTTAATCAAAAAGGAGGTAGACCCAACAAATCGTCGTCGTCAAACACTAGAGCTAACAACTTTAGGTAAAGACCTAGCCCGAATGATCAAGCAAACCATCTATGACTGAAATTCGAACCTGGGAACAGGCAATGCGTTACACGTTCACTACTCGCCATACGTGGAGACACGGCAATGGTAAGCAGGCAGCGCAAATCAATTGCAATCATTTCACTCGATTACGTGGATCTTCTTTCCCAGTTAAAAAGATCACACAACCTATCATCGCTCAAATTTCTATTGAACTTGAGGATGAAGGTAAGTCAGATGCAACTATCAACCGAATTGTTTCGGCTGTAAGTACTGTCTTACGTCACTGTGAGTTTGATGGACTTATTGAAAACGTGCCTAAGTATAGGCGTCGTCAAGAAACTGAAGGTCGAGTGACTTGGTTTACAAAGCCAGAAGTTAAACAATTGCAGAATGTGTCCACTAATGTATTTCAACGCCAAGACTTAAGTGAAATCATTGGATTTGCTGCCTATACAGGTATGCGCCAAGGAGAAATACTTAAGATCCGAAAGAAAGACATTGATCTGGTCGCTAACAAGATTCACGTTGGCGGTGTGCCTACACAAGTCACAAAAGCTAAAAACTGGAGGGCAATCCCTATTCATGAATCAATCCTCGAGTTGGTGACAGACCGTTGTTCACAAGCATCACGGTCAGACATCAGGATTTTCGGGGACGAGTGGCGAGACAAGGATCAGCTTCTGAGAGCCTTTAAGAAGGCCAACAGGCTGATCGGCAAGGACGAAGCGTATGTCTTCCACACACTGCGTCACAGCTATGCCACATGGCTTGCTGAAGCGGGTGTACCCATTAGGAGCATCCAATCCTTATGTGGCCACAAACGTGTAGAGACCACTTTGCGCTACGCCCACGCCTCAGATACAGCTCTCACGGACGCAATGCTTGCCATCTAAGCGTGTCTAATAGGTCACTCAGTTACCCTTGTTTCTGAGGAACACCTCGTTTTAACTGGCACACTGTGACAGCTGAAACCCAGAGCCCATCTGGCGGAATTGGTAGACGCGCTGGTTTTAGGTTCGAGCGCGGTTCCGTAACACTTACGTATAGGTCAGGGTTAATTCCTTGACCTTCCTTTCTATGACACCTGTCCACTAAGGATAGGTTCTAATCACCGGTTCTAACGCGGATTTTTATTGACAACCTTTGAAGAAATCGGTGCTCAAATTAAACTTGAGCGGGAGCAAATCAAGCGTGGTCTTGAGAAGCTACACAACAACACAAAACAACTTGAAAAGAAAAGTTATTCAAGTGCAAGTGTTTATGGAGTGTCTTCTATTGAGGAGCTTGTTCCTCTTGTGGTTGAACGCATTAAAGTCACGACTAATCGCATTAAGGAAGGAAAGACAGGCGTTAATTTCAAAGAAATCAAGCCATTCCTTGCTGAACTTGAGGCTAATGATGCAGCAGTCATCGCTAGCAAGATCACCTTTGACACTGTATTTAGTGCTAAACAAAAGTCAAACTTGGTGGCCAATGTCACTGATTGCATTGGCTTGGCAATTGAGCAGGAATGCATGTTGCGTCATTACGAACGTACATGTCCTGGCCTCCTCCACACACTTCAAAAAAACTATTGGCATAAGTCCATAGGCACTACTCAAAAGGTGACGGTCATCCGAACCCTTATGAATCGCTATGACGTGGAGCATTGGAAGCCTTGGGGTCGAGCTAATCGTGTCCGTTTAGGTGGGTGGCTGCTCGACTGTATTTGTGAGGTAAGCGGCTGGTTCTGTATCGATAGCCGCCAGGAAGGTCGCAAACGTGTCAACTACGTGATCCCTACGCCTGAATTTATGGCGATCAAAGACCAATTGATGGCACAAGCAGAAATGTTCAGCCCTATTGCTTGGCCAATGATCGTGCCACCTAACGATTGGCAGGCTGACGGTACTGGTGGCGGCTACATCCTCAATGAAGTGATGGAGGGCTACGACATGGTTCGTAGGGGCGATAGGCAGTGTATACAGGGAAAGACTCCAGTTGATTTTCTGAACCGCATTCAGCAACCCAGCTACACCCTCAATCCATTCATTGTTGACGTTGCAAAGACGTTGCAAGAGCGTGGAATTGGGGTTGGTAAGTTCATCCCTGTCATTGAGATGCCACTGCCTCCTAAGCCTGTAGACATTGCTGACAACAAAGACTCACGCAAAGACTACAGACGAAGAGCAGCAGAGGTAATGAATATCAATGCTCAAGCCTTCAAGCGTTCATGTCGTACACGTATGACTATGAATGCTGTTGAAGTGTTTGAAAAGTATGAGAAGTTCTACATTCCGTGGTCATTTGACTACAGAGGTAGGTGCTATCCAATTCCTGCATTTCTCACTCCTCAGGGAGATGACTTCTCTAAGTCACTACTCTTGTTTCACAATCAAGCGTTGATGACGCCTGAAGCAGAAGATTGGTTGGCGTTCGAGTGTTCGACAACATATGGAAACTCTAAGCTTCCTATGACTGAACGGATTCTTTGGACATTAGACAACCATGATCTAATCACCAAGGTCGCTACTGATCCCATTGGCAACCTGTCCACTTGGGAAGAAGCAGATGAGCCTTGGCGTTTTTTGGCTGCGTGCGATGCTTACTACCATTCCGTAATTTTGTGTGACAGGAATTACACAAATCTGCCAGTCGCAGTAGATGCAACTGCTTCAGGACTTCAGGTGCTGTCAGGGTTGTGCCGCTGTGCATCAACTGCAAAGCTTGTTAATGTACTGCCTAGTGACACACCACAAGATGCATATTTAGTTATTGCAGAAGCTTGTATTGATTCCATACCAGATCGGATAAAACCTTTTTGGGATAGAAAGAAAACCAAGCGGACTGTGATGACTATTCCTTACAATGCAAAGCCATTTTCCAATCGTTCTTATATTAGAGAAGCGCTTAAAGAAGATGGCATTGAAGTAGATAAGGATGAGCTTACTCAGATTGTTAACGCAGTTAGAGGAGCTATGTGTCTTAAATTTGAAGGACCAATGAAGGTCATGAAGTGGATTGAAGAAGAGGTAGGTAAAGCTATTGATAGAGGCGCTAGTAAATTAACTTGGACTACTCCATCAGGGTTCGTAGTAACGCAGTCTTTGATGAAGAAACAGGTTGAGCGCATTCGTCTTCAATTGCTTGGAGAATGTAATATTTTTGTAGCAACAGCTGATAAGAATGAAGTTGACAAATTACACCACCTAAATGCTACTTCACCAAATCTAATCCATTCGCTCGATGCAAGTCTCCTCCACCTATCTGCACTACGCTTCAACGCTCCGTTGGCCCTCATACACGACTCGGTTCTATGTCGTGCTACTGACATGTCTACTCTTTCAACCATTGTTCGTGAGACATACATGCACTTATTTGCAGAACAAGACTACTTAAAGTCTTGGGCTGAGCAGATAGGCGCTGAAACCGAACCCCCAATTATTGGAACACTGAACCCTGAATCAGTAATTAACTCCACCTATTTTTTCTGTTAATGACCCGAAACACATTTGTAACTCCAGAGCCTGTTGTCCTTGAAGGATATCAAGCTGTAATGACACCTTCTAAATTTGGCTATTCACTTGGCGCACTAGTCGATGAATCAATGGTTGAGTCTCTAGAAGAAGACCGCACTGAGTCCCTTAAGTGGGCTGAATCAAAACTAAAAAATCCAAAACGTTCAGTACTAAAGCCTGAACCTTGGGAAGAAGTAAGTAAAGGAAAATATAAAGTAAAGTTTTCTTGGAATGAGGATGCACGTCCGCCTGTAGTAGATACTGATGGGACTCTTATTACTGATGAACGCCTCCCACTTTTTAGTGGTTCAAAAGTAAAGCTCGCTTTATTCCAAAAGCCTTACATCTTGCGAGATGGTGTCACCTATGGCACCAGTTTAAAACTGAAGGGTATTCAGGTTGTCTCGCTGTCTTCATCAGCTGGTGTTGATGTAGGGGATATGTCTACTGAGGATGTCGTTGATCTATTCGGCACAACAGCTGGATATAAAGCAATGATGCCAAACGTAATTCCAGCTGAACCTAGTTCTGTTGAAGAAGACGACGACGACTTCTAAATGGCATTTCGATCAGGACTGGAGGAGAAGGTCGCGGATCTTCTCTGCAACCTGTCTGTTGACTACGAATACGAAACAGAGAAAGTACCTTACACAATTCCACACTTATACACGCCAGACTTTTTGTTACCTAATGGTGTAGTGCTGGAATGTAAAGGGTACTGGGATGCTGCAGACAGACGGAAGATTAAAGCCGTTAAGCAACAGCATCCTGAGTTAGATCTTCGTATGGTCTTCCAGGCTCCTTACAACACAATCTCTAAAAAATCTAAGACTACTTACGCAAAATTCTGCGAGAAATTAAACATACCTTGGTGCTCCTTTGCGAACATCCCACTTAAATGGCTCACATAACGAGTCTGAATTTGTAAGACACATACCATGTCCGCAGTGCGGCTCATCGGATGCCAACGCTCTATACAGCGACGGACATGAGTGGTGCCACAAACAATGTGGTTATTACAAACACGCTGACGGCAACACATCCACTAATCACAGTCATCAATTGAACCATGTCGAACTCAAAGGCTCAGCCAGACGGCTGCAATCAAGAGGAATTTCTGAACGTACCTGTGAACTATTCAAGACCTACAAAGATGGTACGATCCTACGCCACTATTATTTCGACAGTTCTGGGAAGGCTGTCGGGGCAAAAGTAAGGACTAAAGATAAGCAGTTTCGTTGTGAAGGAGATGTCAGCAGTCTTTATGGCATGCAGCTCTTCAAACATAAAACAGCTAAAGATCAAAAGCTAATAATTGTTGAAGGGGAAATGGACGCGATGAGCGTCTATGAGTGCCAACCTTGGCCTGTAGTCTCCATTCCAAATGGTGCAGCTGCGGCTAAGAAAGCAATCCAAAAGAACTACGAATGGATCAACCATTACGACAAGATTGTCCTTTTCTTTGATAACGATGAGGCAGGCCAGGAGGCCGCTAATCAGGCCGCTAGTGTATTACCACCTAGCAAGACTTTCATAGGCTTTTTAGACGAATATAAGGACGCCTCGGAGGCATTACAAGCTGGAGACAATGAAGCAGTACGTCAAGTATTGAACTTCAACCATAAACAGTACCAGCCTGACGGCATTGTTGATGCCAAAACTCTTTTAGAGCTAGTAACTACACCTTCACCACCATCTGACCATGACTACCCATTTAAAGGACTCAATAAGTTATTACACGGGATCAGATATGGAGAGCTTGTCACGCTTACTGCAGGCTCTGGCGTGGGGAAAAGTTCCATTCTCAGAGAGATATGTGCTTACCTTCTCAGCAAGGGAGAGCGGTGCGGTTATCTGGCGCTTGAGGAATCAAATCGACGAACCGCACTGGGACTCATGTCCGTCGCCGCTAGAAAATCTCTACACCTCGGTGAACAACAACGAGGCGAGCTAACAGAGATCTTTGACCAGACAATTGCTAACTGGAACCTTCATTTGTTTGATGGTTTCGGTAGCTACGACCCTGATCATATCTACAACCGCATTGAATACATGGCGGCTGGACTAGATACAAAGGTCATCTTCCTTGATCACCTATCCATTCTTTTGTCTGGATTAGAAGGAGACGAGCGGCGGATGATAGATAACACTATGACCCGGCTTCGCTCACTTGTGGAGCGCACTGGCATCACCTTGTTTCTTGTATGTCACACAACAACACCACCTAATGGACAATCACATGAAGAAGGAGGCAGGGTACAGCTCCGAAGCCTGCGCGGAAGTAGGAGCATTGGTCAACTTAGCGACGCAGTTATTGCACTCGAGCGAGATCAACAGAGCGGATCTGAACGAAATGCTACGACAGTGCGAGTCCTTAAAAATCGCTATTCAGGCGAAGTTGGTGAAGCTTGCCAACTGAATTACGACCTTGATACTTGTAAATTTAATGAAACAGCAGCAACCGCAGAGTTTGACGCAACGTCAGATTTCTAAACCTAACCCACCTACATCTGAAGCAATTAAAAAAGCACAGTTCGTAGATAAAACATACCAATGGACTAATGCTCGTATTCGATCTGGAGACTGACGGTCTACTTGATGATGTTACCAAAATCCACTGCCTTGTTATTTATGACAGCGAGGCTGATACAACTTGCATCTACAACGATCAAGGTAATCAAGAACCAATTGTCCGTGGAGTACAACGACTAGAAGATGCAGATGTTTTGGTCGGTCACAACATCATTGGCTTTGACTTACCTGTACTCCAAAAGATTTACCTATGGTTTGATCCGCAAGCTTTTGTGTTGGACACACTGCTTCTTTCTAGGCTCTATCACACTGATAGGGCAGAGACAGATAAGCAGCTAGATATTTCACGTATGCCATTACAGCTACGTGGACGCCATTCATTGGAGTCATACGGCTACAGACTAGGTGAATACAAAGGTGAGTTTGGAAAAACTACCGACTGGCAGGAATGGTCTCCAGAAATGGAAACCTACTGCGCCCAAGATGTACTAGTAACCACCAAATTATGCGACCACTTCCACCAATACCTGAGTGGGTCAAGCTAGAGCACGACGTTGCTCGACTATTAACTAAACAAGAACTACATGGATGGTATTTTGATGAACGCGCTGCATGGGAACTTGCATCGTCTCTCAGAAAACAACTTGAAGAAACTCACAAACTATTACTTAACAGGTATCCTTACGTTGCCGGACCAGTATTTACTCCTAAGCGAGATAATCGGACCACAGGCTATGTCAAAGACGCTCCGTTTACCCGTTTAAAAGACACAAACATTACCTCACGAGATCATATTTCATGGATATTGCAGACGTATCATGGTTGGAAGCCGACCCAGATGACAGCTACTGGGAAGCCGATTATCGACGAGGTTGTACTGAAGGAGATGGCTGCCTCAGGTGGGCCATCAGTTGCTTTGGAGTTTCTGAAATGTCTCGATATTACGAAGAGCTTGGGGATGATCTCCGAAGGCACCAACGCATGGCTCAAGCTATGTACGACTGCTAAACGTATACATCACCATTGCTCAGTTGCAACAGTTACGCACAGATGTGCGCACCGAAATCCCAACCTTGGACAGACAAAAAGTGACCCAGAATTCAGAAAACTATTCCAAGCTACACCCGGTCAAGTCATGGTCGGAGCTGATCTTGCTGGGATTGAACTTAGGCTGCTCGGCCACTACCTTGCTCGTCATGACGGTGGCAGGTATGCGGATATCCTCCTCAATGGAGACATTCACCAAGTTAATGCCGACGCCCTCAAAGTTACTCGAAAGCAAGTTAAAACCATCAGCTATTGCTTCACCTATGGCGGGGGAAATGTCAAGCTTGGACATACCTTTGATCCCCAACTAAGCGAAGAAAAAGCTAAAGCTAAAGGTGCTCAGATTAGGAAACAGTTTGTAGCAGCAATTCCCGGTCTTGATAAATTACTAGCAGGCATTAAGGAAGCTAGTAAAAGAGGCTATATCAAATCAATAGACGGGCGTCGCATCAAAGTTGACAGTCCACACAAGGCATTAAATATGCTTTTGCAATCATCAGCCGCAGTAATTGCGAAGCGCTGGATGGTAATTACAAACGACACTATTAAACAAACAGGGCTGTGTGCATCACAGCTCGCATTTATACATGACGAACTCCAATACGAATGTTCCGCTGAACACGCAGCTGACCTTTCAACATCCTTGGTATTTAGCAGCCTCGCAGCTGGAGAATATTACAAGCTCAGAATTCCAATCGAAGCAGAAGCAGTTATCGGCCAAACGTGGGCTGACACACACTAGTACTTTTGACTCTAGTAGATGTGGTGACATTATGGAATTAACCGTATGTCGTGATGCCTTATTACGTGGTGCAGATGTATTTAGAAATGTCTCCTGTGTAGGCAAGGCCGATCTTGTTTTTGTGAAAGAAGGTGATGTTCTAAAGGTTGATGTGAAGACTCTTTACTTCGATCCGCGTATCAATACGTATACCTCTAATTCTGAAAAACCGTTGCCAGGTATCTACCACGTTTTAATTGACAATGAGAACTGGAAACCTCGTTGGAATAAACGCCATGTACCACCAGGCTGGGAGAACTTTTGGGAATGAAACTACTTATTGATGCAGACTTTATAGTCTATAAATCTTGTGCAGGTGCCGAAGATGAAATTGATTGGGGTGATGACGTAATCACAGTAATCAGTAAGTTTTCAGAAGCCTACAAAAACGTCGTCCGTGATCTTACAAAGATTAAGGCCGAGTTTATGTGGGATGTACCTGAAATGATTTTGTTCTTCAGTGACTCTAAGAATTTTAGGAAGAAAATTTATCCTGATTACAAGGGTCATCGAAATCGTAAAAAGCCATGTGGTTACCGCCGTGTCATCACTGAACTAGGTAAAACTTACGAGGTGATTAGGTTGCCTGAGCTTGAAGCTGATGATGCCATGGGTATCTATGCAACAGCACATGAAGGCAATGTCATTTGCTCACCGGACAAAGATATGCGTCAGATACCTGGCAAGTTATTTGACATGAAAGAGTTGACCACGATTGACCCTGTAGAGGGTGCTAAGTGGCATCTTATTCAGACATTGGCAGGTGACCAAACTGACGGCTACTCCGGCGTACCTGGAATTGGAATCAAACGAGCTGTTGCTTTGTTTGAAGAGGATGGTTACACATGGCAGACCGTAGTCAAAGCTTTCAAAGCTAAAGACTTAACAGAAGAAGATGCGCTTATAAATGCACGACTAGCAAAGATCCTTACCTGTAACGACTATGACCCAATCGAACATACCGTCATTCCTTGGACCCCCGCCCCCGATTATCGAGCTGACAGTTGAGCAGTCATTCAAGATCAGAAGACTTGAAGACTTGCTTCCTAAAGCTGATAAGGAAGACATCATCACATTGTTCATGGCGTTACAACGTCAAAACTTTGCCTTAGCTAACACCGTATCCAACCTAGTAAAACAATGGCCCACTCACCTGAACACTACGGACACAATTGGAATGTAGGAGACTTCATCCATGATCAAGGTCTGAACTTTTTCTTAGGTTCTGCTATTAAATACATTTGCCGTTGTGAATACAAAGGCGACAAACGAAAAGACTTAACCAAAGCAATCCACTACATACAACATGAACTCGACAAAACCCAATCGGATTGGGATGACACTATTAGATCAAGCGGAGGAATTCCGCGTTGCTTACAATCTTACGACGAATGGGAATCAGAGGCAGACTCAAAAGGCTTTGATTGATGAAGAGTGGAGTGAGTTCCACGAAGCATTTTATTTTGAAGATGAGTGTGACCAACTTAAGGAGTTAGCTGACCTTGTATATGTTTGCTTTCAAATGGCTGCTTCCCAAGACTGGGATCTAGACGAAGCCATGCGAAGAGTACATAGATCAAATATGTCAAAGCTAGGGGAAGACGGTAAGCCTATCTATAGAGGAGACGGCAAAGTTCTTAAAGGACCAAATTATGCACCACCAAACCTTAAAGATTTAACAGACAAATGACTAATTTAATCTCCCGCACAGGCCGGGTACAATCTTGGATTGATGATCCAACAGGACGACTTCCTGTCAGCTGCACAGTATTTGTAGTTGAAAATGAGATGGAAGGACCGAATGGTATCGAAGCTAGCTGGAGGTTTGCTAGTCATGCCCTTAGGTATGGCGCAGGTTGTGCTATCCATCTAGATAATCTTGATCCAAAAGGACATCAACGACCTTCAGGTGTTACTGCATCTGGTCCTGTAAGTTTCGGTAAAATTTATAGCACCTTAAATGAAATACTACGCAGAGGTGGTGTCTACAAAAACGGTGCGATTGTTTTACATATTTCGCTCAATCACCCTGATGCTCTTGACTTTATTACTACTCCTAGATCGGAACTACCTTGGGTCAAACGATGCATCAACATCACTGAAGAGTGGTGGCAGGATTGTACGTTCAAGGAAGAGCTACTACACGGAATCAAGTCCGGTGACATCTGGTTAAACAAAGTTAAGTATGACAATGAAGGAAACAGGATCAGAGGCAACGTTTGTCTTGAGGTGTACTTGCCAAGCCGAGGCACCTGTCTTTTGCAGCACATCAATCTCGGTGCCTGTGAATTTGACGACATTCCACGAGCTTTCTTTGAAGGGATGCAGGAACTGTGTGCCTTACATGGCAGAACTGGTGTTGGCGATTCAGGAGAATATCTCCCCAGTGAAACTGATCGACAGGTCGGCCTCGGAATGTTGGGACTTGCCAACCTCTTACGAAGGTACGGAGTAACTTACGAGCAATTCGGTGAAGCGCTTGATCAATATAATCGCTTCAGAAGTAAACCATTTCACTCAGCTGCTTATGAACTTGTCTCTCAAATTGCTTCAGGAATTAACCAAGCAGCCGCAGTCGCTCGCAACGCTAATATGGTTCGAGCCTTTGCTATCGCTCCAACCGCCAGTTGCAGTTATCGAAGCTTGGATCTGGATGGCAATACTTGCACACCAGAAATCGCTCCACCTATCTCGCAGACAGTTGATCGCGACTCAGGTACTTTCGGAGTACAAACTTATAACTACGGTGATGTAGAGATTGCATCAGAAGTAGGTTGGAATAATTATAAACGAGTTGCAGACGGCATCATGACGATGCTTGATCGCACAGGACTTCTTCATGGTTATAGCTTCAACTCTTGGAGTGATGTAGTGACCTACGACAATGCGTTCGTGGAAGAGTGGCTTAGGTCTCCGCAAACCTCTCTCTATTACTCATTACAGGTAATGGGAGACACTCAAGATAAGACTGATGCATATGCTGCAATAGATGCAGAAGATGTGGATAAGTATCTAGAGGAACTTTTTAACAATGAAGAACTTACATGTGATTGTCAAGAATGAACCCTTACGAGAAGCTACAAAACAGAAAAAGAAAATGGACACCAGTTCAGACCACTGCCGGATCATGCAAGGCAGGGGCGGAAGAAGCGGTACACCGTGCTCTTGCGTTGCGACACATGGAACTACCTGTGGGAGATTTTATCCGTGATGCATTGGCAACCGACGTACCAGCACTATCGCGGGAGCTATTGGAATCCAATGTCAAAGACGAAGAAAACCACGACTTGGCACTTGGTTACATTGCCAATGCTTACGGTGTTAATCAAAAAGCTGAGGCTGAAGCGTTACGGTTACGTGATGCTTGGACAGCGCATCCGGATCACACGATCCTCAAAGCGATGGTTGCCGAACGTGCAATTTTCTTCGTTCTTCTACCATTCTTTCGCGCTAATGGTGACGCTGGAATGCGGACAGTAAGTGCGGACATAAGTAGAGATTGAAGCGTTGGTTTCTACTATAAAAAACTAGGTGAATTGCTGGAACTCCTCCTTCTATGGACAATCAGCAGCCAAGCCAGTCTACAAGCTGGAAGGTTCAACGACTAACTCCCGAGTGGCAACACAGTAATGGAGACACGAGTGCCTAGCACCTTTTTTGGTGAAGATATAGTCTGACCTGCATCAATGGTAAAGATGTAGAAGTAAAGGATAAAGAGCCTTTACGATAACACTTGGAACAAATTCACGTTGCTGCCAATAGCATTGTTTGTCGGGAGCTGGGGCTTACTGTCAGTCCTTCTCTTGATAAACTCCGCAAGGCAACTATCAATTGGGTAATGCAACCACTAGGTAGCAATGCCGATAAATATTTAGACAGAAAATTTTGGCTGGATTCAAGCGACCGATTGATGTATGAAGGCAAAGCTCCTGAGCTTTCTTTCACCAAGGCTGGCCGTGTTCCGGCGTTCTTTGAACATAGTAATGTCAATTTACCCCAATACGCTTGAGCCTATTTACGGTCCAGAGCTAAGCACCATCCTTAAAGAGATGGAACAAATCTTTCCACCCGTTACTCCTACACCAGACTGGACCGCAAGTCAGATCATGTATAGATCTGGACAACGTGCAGTTGTGGAGTGGTTAATCCAAAGGATAGAAAACTAATGTGCCTTAACAACCAACAACCTAGTGCTCCGCAGATCAAACAGATGGCACCACCGCCACCGGTCAAGCCTCTACAAATTGCACAACGATCAACGCTACCAACTAAACAAGTATCAGTAGAAGAGTCCAAACCTGTAGCGTTTGGAGCTAAGTCAAAACGTGATGCTTCCAAACCTGTTAAACGTGACGCAGCTTCATTGCTTGTACCTATGTCGGATACAGGTAACACTGCAGGCGGTATCAACGCATGACTACTGCTCGCGAACAATACAGCAAACTAAGTAGTGACAGACATCAGTTCCTTGATTCAGCTATTGAATGTTCGGAGCTGACGTTACCTTATTTAATTAGACAAGACAACGAAGGTCATAATCACAAACGCCTGCAGACACCGTGGCAATCAGTTGGTAGTAAAGCTGTTGTAACTTTAGCTGCCAAGCTAATGCTTGCTCTGCTGCCTCCACAAACTACGTTTTTTAAACTACAAGTTAAAGAAGATAAGCTGGGAGAAGACATCACAGCTGAGATAAAAAGTGAGCTAGACCTTTCTTTTTCAAAGATGGAACGCACCATCATGGAAGCTATTGCAGCTACCAATGATCGGGTTGTCGTTCACCAAGCATTGAAGCATCTGATTGTAGGTGGCAATGCGTTGATCTTTATGGGTAAGGAAGGGCTTAAGCATTATCCACTTAATCGCTACGTTGTAAGTCGTGATGGTAACGGTAACGTTATAGAGATCGTCACCAAAGAAAGCATTGACAAAAAAATGTTGGAGAATGAGATCAAAGAATCTCACCCTAACAATGTTTCTGAAGACGGGTCAGGTCACGACGATGAGGTAGACATTTACACCCACGTCAAGTATGACAACGGTCGTTGGCATTGGCATCAAGAATGCTACGACAAAGTGATGGCAGGAACGAAAAGTTCTGCTCCTAAAAATGCAACACCTTGGCTTTGCCTTCGCTTTAATACAGTCGATGGTGAAGACTACGGTCGCGGCAGGGTTGAAGAATTTCTAGGAGACCTACGGTCGCTAGAAGCATTAAGTCAAGCACTAGTTGAAGGCTCTGCAGCAGCTGCAAAGATTGTCTTCCTTGTCAGCCCTTCGTCTACAACTAAACCCCAGACACTTGCTAACGCTGGTAATGGTGCAATCGTACAAGGCAGGCCAGATGATGTCAGTGTTATCACTACTGGTGGTAAGACAGCTGACTTCGCTACAGCCGCAAATCTTGCTCAACAATTAGAGCGAAGAATTGGAGAGGCATTCTTACAGCTAAACATCCGTCAGTCTGAGCGCACAACTGCGGAAGAGGTACGCCTCACCCAACTTGAATTGGAACAGCAACTTGGAGGATTATTCAGCCTCCTAACTGTTGAGTTCCTTGTGCCCTATCTGAATAGGACCATGATGGTCTTGCAGCGTAATGGTCAACTACCTAAGATCCCTAAGGATTATGTTAGTCCTACTATTGTTGCAGGTGTTAACGCCTTAGGTCGTGGCCAAGATCGTGAAAGTCTTACCACATTTATTACTACAATTGCTCAGACATTAGGTCCAGAAGCGTTGATGAAATACATCGAACCATCTGAAGCAATCAAACGACTAGCTGCAGCACAAGGTATTGACTATCTAAACCTTGTAAAGCCAGAAGAAAAGATCCAGCAGGAAGCGCAGATGCAGCAACAGATGGCGCAGCAACAATCTCTTGTGGATCAAGCTGGTCAACTGGCAAGCGCACCAATGATGGACCCTTCAAAACAACCAACAGAACAACCTCAATTAGAAAATGGCTGAAACTCTTACATACGATTCCACCCCAGCTGATGCTCCTGAACTAAATGCAGACGAACAGGACTCGTTAGCTGTCGGTGAAGAGATGCAGACTGCCCAGGATGATCTCCTGGCTGGCAAATATAAAAATGCACAAGAGCTTGAAAGTGCATACATGGAGCTGCAAAAGAAACTTGGTGAGCGTTCAGATGAACCTGAAGAAATTCAAGTTGTAGACGAGAAGCCAGAAACACCTGAATCAGTATCTTTCCTCAACGATGCTTCTTCTGAATATGCTGAGAATGGTGAACTGTCAAAAGAAACAATGAGCAAGCTTGCTGATATGTCTAGCGAAGAGCTAGTGCAAGCTTATATTGAATCTCAAGCTAATCAAGAAACTGCTGCAGTCAGCTTGTCTGACAAGCAAGTCAACTCTATTAAAGAACGTGTTGGCGGTGAAGAGCAGTACAACACTATTGTTAATTGGGCTGGTCAAAACCTTGATCAAGAATCTATTGATGGTTTTGATTCATTGATTGAAACCGGTAATGTCAAAGCCATTGAGATGGCTGTAGCAGGACTGAAGTCAATGTACGAAGCACAGAACGGTAGTGAAGGCCGACTCATTACAGGCAAGTCACCTTCCACTGTTGGCGATTCATTTAAAAGCCAAGCTGAAGTTGTAGCAGCAATGAGTGATCCTCGGTATGACCGTGATCCTGCATACAGAAATAACATCATTGAAAAACTAGACCGATCCGACAATTTCTTTTAAATCATATGAAAACTAAAGGCAAGGGTTCTTGCGGAGGCAAGAAAGGTGGCAAAGGGTACAAATAAAAAACTAAAGATTTCTCAGTCATTCGATGTCAATAGTCCTTACATGCCTGGCGGGCAGGATTACAAAGGTATTCCTAATGCCTCACCAGAAATGTTGAGGAGACTACAAAAGAAAAAGATTAAGAATCCAGGTGGGCAATCGTTGCCACCAGTAAGGAAAGCTAAAGCAAAAACTAAAAGGAAAAAAAGTTATGGTTAATAAAAAGAAACCTACTACTAAAAAGATTAAAGGCGCTGATGGTAAGGCGTGCTGGAAAGGTTACTCATATGCAGGAACTAAAAACGGCAAAGACAAATGTGTCAAAACTAAAAAGTAATACGTGCCCCCTCAGAGGCACATAATATCTGATTTTTCCTTGTTAACTTCCAAGGAACGGTTACGGACCTGGGACTGGAAAAACCTGGGGCTACCACAATTAAAATAAGTACTTAACTCCATGCCTACACCTAAGAAAAAAACAACAAAAAAACCAAGAGATGTTGCAGGTGTAAGAGCTGCACAAAATGCAGCTTATACCAAGCTTCTTAAAAAGAAAAAAAAGTAAGCACACGTCCGTTCATCCTTCGGGACGCATGACACCATAAGCATGGAACGGGGCTTGTGGAACTTCTTAGGAGGTTACTGTGCAGAGCAAGACTTATTGCTATCGCGGTGTTAAGTACACCAAGTGAGATAGATCTTACAGGGGGGTGCAATTCCCCTCATCACTTTTGGCTTTGGCCCGGTAAGCCGGATACCCTTAGCCGTCTAGACGGTGGGATAGACCACAATACAAATTAAATAGTACTCAAAGATCTTTGAGAGTCGTACATAATTACTTCTCTTTTTTATAATGGCACATCAGTCTTCAGACCTGACAACCAATCTGGTTAATCTAGGTCAATCTAATCTTTCCGGTGATAAGCGAGCTTTGTATCTCAAGCTTTTCAGTGGTGAGATGTTCAAAGGCTTCCAGCACAATGCAATCGCTCGCGATCTTGTGATGAAGCGTACACTTAAGAACGGCAAATCTTTACAATTTATTTACACTGGGCGCACCACGGCGGAATATCATACGCCGGGAAATGCGATTTTGGGAAACAGCGACGGCGCTCCCCCAGTGGCAGAGAAGACCGTCACGGTCGATGATTTGCTGATCAGTTCAGCTTTCGTTTACGACCTGGACGAAACACTTAGTCACTACGATTTGAGGTCGGAGATATCTCGTAAAATCGGCTACGCCTTGGCAGAAAAATATGACCGCTTGATCTTCCGTGCAATTGCTCGTGGTGCTCGTGCAGCATCCCCAGTAAGCGCTACTAACTTCGTAGAGCCCGGTGGTACACAGATCCGTGTTGGTTCTTCTACCAACGAATCTGATGCTTTCTCCTCTACCGCATTGGTTGCTGCCTTCTATGACGCAGCCGCTGCAATGGACGAGAAAGGAATTAGTTCAGACGGACGTTGCGCCGTATTGAACCCAAGACAATTTTATGAATTGATCCAAGCTGTTGGTTCTAATGGTCTTGTGAACCGTGACGCTCAGGGCTCTGCTCTGCAAGGCGGCAACGGCATCATTGAGATCGCTGGTATCCACATCTACAAGTCAATGAACATCCCGTTCCTTGGCAAGTACGGCACCAAGTTTGCCGGTACGACTGGTCAGACTTCTCCTGGTAATACCGGTGACTTCATTGGTCCTGACCTGGAAGATGCTTCTGCAGCTACTACTGGTATCAACAATGACTACGGCACAGCCTCCGAATTCGGTGCAGTGTCTGCTGGTCTTATTTTTCAAAAGGAAGCAGCCGCTTGTGTCGAAGCAATCGGTCCTCAAGTCCAAGTGACTTCTGGTGACGTTTCTGTCATCTATCAGGGTAAATAACATTGCCCCTCTAATTGGTAACAGTTAGATAAACATCGGATGAATTCAGGGAAACCTAAGGCGAAAGCTATGGCAATCCTGAGCTAAGCCTCTCAAGCGTGAGAGGAAAGTGCATCGACTAGATGGTGTGGCACGCTTGCCACGTAATACATCAATAGCGTCCGACACCCTACTGGGTGAAGATATAGTCAGTGCCATCAGAAATGATGGAATACCACGGATGTAATCCTTGGCCGCTTGGCCATGGGTGCAGATTACCTGAACCCCGCTGCAGCCGTTGAGCTGTATGTGGGTTCTACAGCTCCTTCTGCATTCTGATTTAAATACTTTATTGGGGTCTCTTCGGAGGCCCTTTTTTTTAACTATATGTCCTCAACTATTGGCACCGATACCGAACTATCCGCAGTGAACTCAATCTTGGGGAGCATCGGTCAATCGCCTGTTACCCAACTGAATACAGAAAACCCAGAGATTTCTTTCATCTATAACATCTTCAAAGAAGCACTAGTGGATGTACAGAATGAAGGCTGGGTCTTTAATCGTGAAGATGGTGTACCACTTACACCAGATCAAAATGGCTACATCTTTGTACCTGTAGATGTACTACGTCTTGACATCAGCAAAGGTCAAAGTGATCGGAGCACTAATGTAGTTAAACGCAAAGGTCGTTTATATGACAAGGTAAAGCATACAGATGTATTTGCTAATCCTGTAACAGTAGACATTGTACGTATCTATGACTACGAAGATCTGCCTTCAGTATTTCAAAGGTATATCTCTTACAGAGCTTCTACCCGTGCTGCAACCCAGCTGGTAGCTAACCCGCAACTTGTACAACTGCTAGGCCAGCAGGAGGCTATTGCTCGTGCAGCCTGTATGGAATACGAATGTAATCAAGGTGACCATAACTTTATGGGATTCCCAGACAACAGTAATTATCAAACATATCAACCATATTCTGTACTGAGGCGCTGATGGCAACAATTACCCAAACGATTCCGACTTATGTCTTAGGTATTTCAGAACAACCTGATGATAAGAAGTTGCCAGGTCAGGTAAGGAAGGCTGTAAATGTAGTGCCTGATGTCACAGAAGGTTTGATGAAGAGACCTGGAAGTAAGTTTGTCAATACACTGAGCGGTGTCCAAACAAATGGATGTTGGTTCAACTACTACCGTGATGAGAACGAAGGTTCTTATATAGGTCAAGTAGCACGGAATGGTGTTGTCCGTGTATGGCGTTGTAGTGACGGTGCAGCTATGACAATCAATAACAGCAACTCACCAAACACTTACTTGGCACATAGTGCTGATGGTGATGTACAAGCTCTGACAATTAATGATAGTACTTTTTTAGTTAACAGAACTAAGACTGTAAACATGACAAGTGCTGTAGCTGCGTCTAAGCCAGACACACATTCTGTATATGTAGAGCTAAAGCAAATTGTACCTAGACGTCAGTATGCACTAAACATCTTTAGTAATACAACTACTGTGGCTGAAAAGTCTGCCGTTACAGTAACTGTAGACATGCCTTTTAATAACAATATCAGTGGTGAAGATAATGCAAAATATTCAGGTTCAAAAGTACAAGTAGATAGCGCAACTGGTATTGCCGTACGGGTGACTATTACCGGACAGCCTTTTGTTGAAGGCTATGATAACAGCCCGCCTAATGCTCGTTATGACTCAATGTATACGGCAAGAGTCGATCTGCTACATGGAGGTTCTTACTCAGGAACCTTGCCTAGCTTTACTGTAAATGTCGAAGGTATTAATCATACCGTCACAGTAACCAAAGAAGTATCTGCATCATATAAAGGTAACTTAAATAGAGTCCGACCTGTTCCAGTTGATCTTGAAGCAGAAGCAGGTACTTCAGTAGCTAGTCTACTTAGTTCAATTAAAGAACAGATTACTGGTGTGACTGCAACTGTCATTGGTAGTGGTTTGTACCTTACACACACTTCTGCATTTAATGTAGAAGCTTTGGAAAGTGATCTATTTAATATCGTCACTGATAACGTCAATGATGTAACAAGCCTGCCAAAGCAATGCAAAAATGGATACATTGTAAAAGTAACAAACTCAGCGCAACTTGTTGAAGATGATTACTATCTTAAATTTGAAGGAGACAATAATCAAGATGGTTCTGGTTACTGGTCAGAATGTGCTGGGCCTGGTGTAACTACAACTATTGACCCTGCAACGATGCCTTATATCTTGCAACGTACAAATGCCAGCACCATGACTCTTGGGCAGTACAGCTGGTCACAACGTGAGGTAGGGGATAATCTAACTAATAAGCTGCCAACATTTATTACCAAAAAAATTAACAAGGTTTTGTTTCACAGAAATCGCCTTGTGATGTTGAGTGGCTCAAATATTATTCTTAGTCAGCCTGGCGATCTAGGTAACTTTTGGAATAAGACAGCTCTCACCTTTAGTGGTGTAGATAGGATTGATATTTCTTGTAGTTCCTCTAGCCCTAACCAGTTGGTTGACGGCATTGAAATGAATACAGGTCTCGTCTTATTTAGCGGTAATGCACAGTACTTATTTTCAACTGATAGTGACGCACTGAATCCTGAAACAGCAAAAGTATATTCACTAGCAACGTATAATTACAACGTTGATGTAGCACCAATCTCATTGGGCACCTCAATTGCTTTTATTGATAATGCTGGTAAATACAGCAGATTCTTTGAGATGGTCAACATCGGACGGGAAGGCGAGCCTGATGTCATTGAAAACAGTAAGGTTGTTTCAAGGCTGCTTGGTACTGGACTTAATCTAATTGCAAACTCTAGAGAGAATTCATTTATACTTATGAGTTCTTCAGGTAGTCAAGATGTAATTGGATATCGCTATTACAACCAAGGCGATAAAAGAGTACAGACTGCGTGGTTTAGCTGGCGTCTACGTCGCCCTATTAAATACCACTACATCATTGATGATGACTACTTCGTTATTCATGATGATAGTACACTTACTAGGATGTCTTTAAAGACAGCTACATCTACACCAACAATTTTTGATAACGAAGATGAGTTTGATATTCATCTAGATCACTTTACTACTGTAGCTACTGGGTCAATGACCTATAACACTACTACACGTAAGACAACGTTTGCTTTACCTGCAGCGTTTAATACAAGTGGTTCTGTAGCAGCTATCGTCACTAACAATAGTGATGACAAAGGACGTTATCAAATCGTTGAAGGTATGGAGCAGTCTTTTGAATCATTGGTTGGAGAGTATTCGGAGATTGATGTCAACGATAGTATCAATGCTGAATTCATTGATTTGAATACTGCTGATCTAGAAGGTTCAACAGTCTATGACCTCGAGTCTGGCACTACTCATCTCAACTCATTAGCAGGCAGTTCAACTGAGTACGACTCAGGTGGGCAGACGGTATCACTAACTGGCGATTGGACAAACAACCCAATCACGATTGGATACCTGTTTGAGATGAGTGTGGAGTTGCCTACTATCTATGCAACGAAGACTCAAAGCAACCGTGTTGTAGCTGATACATCTTCCTCTTTGATTATACAAAGACTTAAATTTAACTTCGGAAACATTGGTGAGTTTTGGACGACTCTTAAACGTAACGGTAAGCCTGACTATGTAGATAAGCACGAATCCTCAATGCTTAATTCCTACTCTTCTAATACAGCACCTTACGAAAGTGAAAGTTTACGGACTGTGCCGGTGTACGAACGTAATACCAATGTAAATGTCATCCTTAAATCCACCCATCCATCACCAGCCACCTTGCAATCAATGGCTTGGGAAGGAGAATACAATTCCAGATTTTATAAGAGGGTCTAAATACATACATCCAATCACTCAAGAGGCTGCTTTAGAGGTGGCCTCTAATCTACGTTCAGATGACCGTAGAGAGATAGAAGAAGGGTATGGGTTAGATCCTATGGTTGCAATACCAGAAGGGGCTTCTAGCGGCTTCTGCATACATTTCACAGTCCCTGACGGCAGGATTGCCGGACTAGCGGGGGTGGGTGATAACGGAGCTGTATGGATGCTCTGCACACCAGCAATCCATGACTATCCAGTCTTATTTACAAGGCAAGCTAAAAAGTTTATTGACAGTAGGACAGAAGATGTTCTGTGGAACTATGTAGATAAACGTAATACTGCACACATAAGACTACTTAAATTTTTAGGGTTTGACTTCCACGAAGAGCTGGAGTTTGGACCTAACAACTTACCCTTTATTTATTTTACTAGATGGATCCATTAACTATTGGCACTATGGGGATGGGCCTATTTAAAGCAGGTATGAACCTGTTTGATAATAGCGCAGCTAATGCAGCTCATGAGCAGAACAAGGCCAGAGTTGGTCAAATCAATAGAGCAAATCAAGCCACACACTTCAATAACTTATCGATTAGAGCGAGGGCTTTAAATAAGCAGTCAACGGCTAAAGAACAAATCTATAATATTGATAATGCAGCTATGCAGCGTAAAGCTAGCAGGAATCTAGCTTTCAATCGTGCTACACAAGATTCATTGCAAGCCAATCAAAGTGATGTAATTAAATTATTTAGAAGTATGTCCGGTCCTAGGTCTGGTCAAATGAATTTAGATTCCTCTTTGCTAGCTGAAATGGGTAGAGCTGGGTCAGATCGTAGAAATAAACTTATGAGAAGCCAAGATGACCTGCTAACCAGTGGCTATATGGATAACTTTCAAGCGCAAAATCAGCGTAGTCAGGTTAAAAACTCTATTAGTACTCAACCGATTTATCAGCAGTATACACAAAATTACTCGCCAGTTAAATCTGGTTCAAATATGACTAATAAACTTTTAGGCCTTGCAGGTGATTTAGGTACTACAGCTATGGATAGTTTAAAAATGCACAATAGTCTCAAGCCACCTGAAATTGGCGACACACCGCTTGATCCGACATTTGCTTACTGGGGTCAATAATGACAAACTCTTACCAGCCTTTAAAGGCTAAAGATTATAACGAAGGTTTTGATGAAAACCAAAAACTTCAACAGGAATCGCTAAGGAATTTTTTTAGTAATACAGAGAAGGATGATCAAGCTAACTTAGCTAACTTCCGATCTGCTACAGCACAATCAAAAGAAACTATTGATTCCTTATCTAAGTTTAGTTCTACTTTGATGGGTTATCTCACCGAAGAGAGGCAAAAGCAAAATCAAAAGGAAATGAATCAAGGCTTGATGGATTCATTCTATGGAGGCCCTAACCAAGAGCAACTTGACCAAGTTGAATCTGAAGAAGCGGCAATGGTTGATCAAAGTTCTCAAGCAAATAAAGTCGCTGAAAAAATTGACTCTGAAACAGGACATACACTTATAGGTCAGAAAGTACGAGATGTAAGTCCTTGGAGAAAGTACGGACAATATGTGGGTGATGTGCAAAAAACAATGTCGATGCTTCCAATGCTTAGAAAACAAGCAGAAGAAGACATGGTTGTAGCCGTTGATGGCGTTAATTTAACTTACGATGGTCTTAAAACTGCTGAAGAGTACCAAGCATGGCAGGACAGATTTACTGAAAAAGTTTTAGGTCTATTCCCTGGTATTAATCCAGCACTTGCTCAGAAATACATCTTTAAAGATTTAAGGGAATCGCTAGAGACTTCAGCGATTGGCTGGGCCACTAATCGAAAAAGAATTGAAGCTCAAGAGCGTATTGAAGCTTCTAAAGACCGGATAGCTTCAGCCAGAACTAGTGCTGATTTTGGTGCTGTTTGGCTAACTGAAGTTCAATCAGGAAACCTTACTAGAACACAAGCTTCACAACTACTTAAAGATCTAGTCAATGACAAAGTTATTACACAACAGCAAGTTGCTGTTCTTAGGAATCACGAGTTTGACCACCGTGGTATGGGCCGGACTACTGTCGGGAAAGCATTCGAGCGGGACTTCGCAGCTTTAGATCAGGACTTTATCGACATCCAACGACAAGATTTAAACAACCGAAGGTTACAACAAGATCTTGTCATGGATGATTTCGATAATCAATTTGAAGGGATACGGAGATCTCGCGGGCCCAACAATCCATTTAATGAAGCAGAGATCGAGTCTTTTAAGCAAAACCTAATTGACCAAGATATACCTAGGTCAAGAGTAGATGCTTATTTTAAGGACTACGAAACACAAGAAGACAGCAATGACGAGGATGCAAAAGAATACTTAGATAGATTGCGTTCTCCAAATGGCAGAGGTTATCTTGTACCTAATGATCTCAAAAACTTTTCTACTAATATTCAAAACCAGTATAGTAACTATGTCGCTAGTGACGCTGAACTAGCCGAAAACCATTCTCAACTCTTTAAGGAAGCTGACGAAATTATCGCTGGCAAAGTTTTAGACCAGTATGCATTGGATGAAGGGGAGGTGCCTAAAGGATCTAGAGGTGATGCAGCGGAACGCAAGCAACGGGCTCAGGCTAGTTATAGAACAAGATTTCAGCAATATCTTCGTAGTGGTAAATATTCTGTACAAGACGCTCACGTCAAAGCTCTACAAGATATTAAAGATAACATTGAGGTTGGTACATTTACTGTCCAACAAACCGTCACCGCTGACAACTATAAACAACAAACCTTAGACAAAGCACGTCTCCTTTTACAGGCTAATGAAGATGCTTATCAAACTCAAGTCCTTCCAGGTACTGATTTTTATCTAATCGAACTTCAAAACTACCGTGCAACTGGTCGTGGCGGAATCCCACAGTTTTATTATGAGTTAGCACGTAACCAAGGTGTCACAGCCTGGGACATTGCTAATGGTCAGCTAATTGCTAGTGGTGGTAAAGGTTTAGCTAAACCTGAAGCTGAGTTAAAAGCAGACTTACAGGATCCTGATGTCAGGAGACTGCAGAACTACCGCTCCACTGTTTCTAGGACATTTAGAAGTGGAGTTATGACTGGAGACAGTAAAATGTTTTTGGATGCAGTTGCCTCTGTTGAGTCTAAATCATATGGAGAATATGATGCATACAATTTAGCTGGATCTAATAATGGTTATAGTGCTAGTGGTTCTGGCAATAGTGCCGAAGATAATAGGTTTGGCGCTCCATTATCTGATATCAGTGTAGGTCGTATTTTAGATCTACATAGCTCTGGGCAATTACACGCTGTTGGTAGGTATCAATTTATTGCTCCTACATTTAGTGAAGTATTCAGCTTGCTTCATAGGCAAGGGCTGATTGATGAGAACACTAAGTTTGATGCAAAAACACAAGATCTATTTGCAATGACAAGAGCTAGGCAGCGTATCGGTTGGCCTGGTCAGAACACCGCACAAGGTCTGATCAACGAATGGAGAGGACTTAAGTTCCTATTCCAACAAGACCCAGCTATGGCTGAACGGATGTTAGGTGTTTTAAATAACGAACCTTATATGCAACCTCAGACATTAATGCCTGGTATTACTAATTAAACAATGAGGCAATGCCAAATTATTTCGACAAAACGTTTGACTACACTGATGAATTAGAAGCAGGCAGGGTTGAATTTGAGTTGCGTCAAAAAGCTCAAAAAGAAGCCGAAGAAAAAGAAAGCCTGAAAGCACAGAAAGAGAATGAAGAAGAGGTGAGTAAAGAAGAGGCTTTAGAAAGCTTTAACTTATCCAGCTCTAGCCAAAAGCCAGTACCACAACCTGTCAGTCCTGATGCACCTCTGTATGAAGCAGAAGTAAACCAACAAACTGAGGATCCTTCTACGTTTGGTCTTGGTGAAAACATCATTGAAGCCCGCAATGCAATTGCTAAAGGCGGTTTAGATGCTATTGAAAGTACTATCACTGCACCTGAACGCCTGACTGATGCAGCTAAAGGTGAAGAGATTGGAGACCCAGACTATAAACTTGACTGGGATCCAATGCAGAATACACCTACACCGCTTGTACGTACTTGGTGGGGCGGTTTACTTGAAGATGTAAGTCATTACGGCTCTTTTGGTCTCGGCCTTATCGTCGGTACTGCAGGCAGTGCAGTTGGTTTAGGAGCTACCGGTGTAGGTATGACTTCAGCTGGAATTGCTGCTTTACTTTCTAATAAGCACGACGGACATAACTTGTCTGGTGAGATTGTAAAGAAAGTTCCGGAAATGGGTTTAGTTCTCGGTCCTTTAGCTACTAAAGATTCTGATCACCCGTTACTTAAAAAACTTAAGACCGTCACTGAAGAAATGTCTTTGGCTGGGCTGTTCGACAAGATCTTAGGAAAACTATTTGGTGCTGCTGGTGCTGATAAAGCTATTGCTAGGAATAAAAATGTAGAGCTTCAAATTATTGAAAAAGGAAAGCAAGAGTTTGATGAAGCTATTGAGATGGTTACCGTCAGAGACATTTCAAATCAACAAGGAATTGACGGAGTAGTTGGTCAAAAAGCTTTACCTTCAGCTGGGCAAACAGGCAGACCAACGGTCCTTTTCCGTGGTCACATGAACAAACCTGTCGCTGATCCTTGGCAAGGCTCACCTAATTCAACCAACACTCCTTACGACATCCACGACCAGCTAAACAAGATTGATAAAGATCCTACGGCTGCTTCTGGGAGTACTGATTCCCCACTTACACCTGCACAAGCAGAGCGGATGGCGCAAGAGAATGGGATGGCTGAAAAAGTCATGCAAGAAAAAGCCCAAGAATTAATTGGAGATGTCCGCTATCGCAATCTTGTAAATGAAGCCAAGGCTACAGGCAAAACATTCCGTGAAGTGTTTGAGCCTGCTTATGGTCGCTACATGCGAATGATGGGTAGGAACGTCAACGGTATGGAACCTGACGAGTTCTGGAAGCCAATTATGGATGAAACTTCAGCTAGGTCTGGAGGTCCAGAAAGCGTTGATTTTTGGTCACCTGAAAACGTAGTTACTGCTGACCTTGTTAATTCAGCACTCTTTAAACAGTTGCGTGACTTATCTATTGGCGTCCGTGAAATGAAGGATGTGATTGATGTATTTGATACTGACGGTCCGATGAAAACGATTGCTGACCGCCTCGTTGTTGGATTAGCAAATGTCAAAAAAGCACGTTGGATGCAAGGCAGTCAATTCAGAAAGCTACAAGGATTAAAAGGTAAAGCTAAACGCGAAGCCTATGAGGCATCTACAGCTGCTAGAGATGAGGCTTTTACCAATATTGATGAAAGCGTAAGAGATACTGTCAACATGGCAATGCAATTTATTGGCAAATCTGGTAACGAAAAGATCTTTGACGGCATTATTGAAGCTATGTCTTTAGGTAATCAGGTTGAGAACTGGACTGATCTAGATAATTTTATGCGGAAAAAACTGCATGGTTTTACTAATGAAAATATTACCTTGCGAGAACTAACAGGCGTAATGGTTAATAGCATCTTGTCAGGCATTAAGACTCCTGTACGTGCTTTATGGGGTACTGGTTCTGTTGCATTCATGCAACCTATGGGCAGAGCAATTGGAAGTGTTCCAGGTGCAATTATCAAAGGCGATGCTACTGCTCTACGCGGTCACTTAGCAGCAATGAATGCTTATGCCAACATCCTTCCTGAAGCTTTTGATGTTTTTAAAAAGCGAATGGATGCTTATTGGTCAGGTGATTTTGCCGACATGCGTACTAGATACTCTGAATCGGTTAATAACGATGAGCATTGGGCAGCTATGGACCGTTGGGTTGAAATGAATGGGACGCTTGGGGATAAAGCTTCTTTTAGTATTGCTTGGACAGCTAGAAAATTAAATGACAACCGCATGCTGTCCTATAGCCCACGACTCATGGCCAGTATTGATGACACTTATAAGGTCATTATGGCGCGAGCTAGAGCACGGGAAAAGGCCACTGTGGCAGCTTTAGAGATGAAAAAATCTGGAGATCTATTTGATGTCCAACCTAGTGACATTAAAAACTTAGAAAATAAGTTTTACAACGAGTTACTAGATGCAGAAGGTAACATCGATCTTAGTAAAGACAGCTTCCTTGAAAAAGCATTTAAAGAAGCCACGCTTACTGAAGATCTACAAGGTTTTAGTAAAGGGCTGGACAATTTGATGGGAAACTTTCCTTTGTCAAGACCTTTCTACTTGTTTGCAAGAACTGGCATTAATGGTTTGGATATTACATTTAAACATACTCCTGGTTTAGGCCTTCTGCACAAAAAGCATCTTGCAATTATGACAGCTGATCCTAATAATCTAGAAAGTGTTGCTAAGTATGGGATTCAAACGATTGAAGATCTTAATTCCGAAAAGGCTTTAATTACTGGACGTCAGGCAATCGGTACTGCTGTTACTTTTATGGGTGCTCAGAAATATATGGGGGGTGAACTTACAGGAAACGGTCCCTCAGATCCTGGCCTAAAAGAAGCTTGGGTTAAAGCAGGTTGGCAAGAACGTAGCATCAAGATCGGTGGGGCCTGGATTAGTTACGACCAGTTTGAACCATTTTCTATGATCCTTGCCTCAATGGCAGATATTGGGGATAATCTTGAATATATGGGACCGCAGTGGGTTGAAAATACCTACAAGCAGCAATCTTTTGCTTTAGGCGCTGCCCTCACTTCCAAGTCTTATTTACAAGGTCTTGGAAACTTGGTTGATCTCTTTAAAGGTGAGCCTGGTTCGATGGGTCGTATTGTAGCAAATACCATGAACAATTCAGTTCCACTGGCTGGACTACGTAATGACTTTGGTAAATTAATTACACCTTACCAACGCGAACTAGTTACTGGTATTAGTGACAGTATTCGCAACAGGAATTTAGGCAGTGAACAACTGACGCAGGATCCCTTGTCAATCAAATACGACATGTTGAATGGCAAGCCGATGAAGGACTGGCCGTTTTGGCAACGTATGGTTAATACAGTACTTCCAATTAACTTTTCAATTGACAAGATGACTCCTGGCCGAAAGCTATTCCTTGAGAGTGGTTATGACGCACGAATGACTGTTTACTATGGACCTAATGGTGAGAATCTTACTAGCAGTGCTGAAGTTAGATCGTTGTATATGAAGGCTATTGGTGACCAAAACCTTGAAGCAAAGTTTGACGAATTGGCGAGGCGTCCTTCAGTTAAAAACTCAATGAATGAAATGCGATCTGATCTAAATAATGGAAGAAGAGAAATTGATCCGATGACAGCCTACACACATAACATCTTGCTAAGTTCAGCTATTGACGAAGCACGGAAAAAAGCTTGGAGAACAATTGCTGACCACCCATCCGTCGTTGCTTTGAAAGCTGAACAAAATAAAGTTGAAAAAGCAACACGAGATCGCCGCAATTCCCTGCGAGAAAACGTTATTCCACGTATCCTTGAAATTAACAATTACCAATGACAATTGAACCTACAGTAAACAGTTACTGGAGAGGCGATGGTGACGGCACTAACGTAATCTTCACCTTTCCCTTTTCTAAATTTGAAGACGACGATGTGTTCGTCTATGTCTATAACACAACCAGTGGTGCTTGGGATATTCAGACCGTCAGTACCAACTATACAATTAGTGGCTCTACCATTACGTTTGGAACCGCTCCTGCAAGCCCACCCAGTGCAGGATTCGGCAACGTACTGATTCTGCGGTCTACTGACTACCAACAGACTCGTGCTTTATTCACAGCTGGTAGTTCTATACGTGCAAAGGACTTGGAGGATAACTTCCTTCAGTCTATCTTTGCTGACCAAGAGTTTAGAGATCTAAAGGTTGACAAAATTGCTCCAGAGTTCTGGGCTGACGTAGATATGAAACTACGTAAGATTAAAAATCTTTCTGACCCAACTCTTGATACTGATGCAATCAACAAGAAGTATATGGATGACAGGCGTACTAATACGCTTGTACAAAACGACATTCCTACTGCTGATCAGACCATCAAAGGGCTGCATTGGCTTAAAGATGCCAACGGTATCAATCAAGTTCACCGAATCTATGACGGCTCAGGCTGGGTAGAAGTTGCTTCTGGTATTCCTTTTGTTCCTGAGACTGGTACTAGGGTTCGGTACGTAGACACCTTGAATGGTTCTGATGCAGTAAGTAACGATGGTTTCTTTAACACCAATCCTCTTAAGACAATCAAACGTGCTTTGACGCTTGTTAATGCTGATCCTGCAGGTGACGGTACGTTGATCTGGGTCAATGCTGGTATATACCAGGAGATCTTGCCTCTATCAATTGCTAAAGCAAACGTTTCTATTGTTGGTACTACTCAACGTAGCTGCTTTATCCATCCTACTGTGGCTACTGCTGAAAACAATATGTTTGAGGTAGATAGTGGTACTTATATCGCCAACTTTACTCTTTGCGGATTAAAAGCAAGTGGTTCTCGTGGTGGTTACGGTAAGGATTCATCAGATACTACTTATGGATTACCTACTAGTCAAAGCTGGGCTGTTGCTTTTAGAGATGGTGTAACTATCCGGAAGAGTCCTTATATCCAAAATTGTGTTGCTTATACGGACTCTGAAATTAATAATGCAACTACTATCTACAACGCTGATAGGACTATTGCTTCTGGTTTTAACCCAGACACTATGAAAGGTCTTGGTGGTGAACCAGACTCTGCACCTTGTGGTGGTGGAATCTTAGTAGACGGTAATGCTGTATCTCCTGCCAGTCCGCTTAGGTCGATGGTTGTAGATTCCTACACACAAATCAACTTAGATGGTCCTGGTGTTCTTTGTACCAACAATGGTTATGCGCAACTTGTTTCGTTCTTCGGTACATTTTGTCATTACCACGCTAAAGCTAGGAATGGTGGTCAACTCAATCTAAGCAACTGTGTAACTGACTTTGGTCGTTTCGGCTTAATTGCTGAAGGTAAAAGTCCCAATGTGATTGCTACAGCTACTGTCGTTAATGCTGCTTCTGCTGCTGACACTACCTTTATTTGTACAGCACCAGCTAAGGCTGCATCGTGGCATGGCTCTCAAGTAATTCCACGTACAACGCAGATTGTAGAGATTGGTGGTAACAGCTATCAAATTAAACAGAGTGTAGCTGATAGTAACGGTAACTATACTATTACTGTATATAACCCAGACCCTACTAATAATTCTGTAAACTCTGGTTTAGTTGCAGACTTGACAGCAGGTAATGCTGTTAACTTTTATCAGAAGTCACTGATTACTACAGGTGGTCATGTCTTTGAATACTGTGGTAGCGGTACTGACTACACAGCTCATCCAGACAATGGCGGACTTGCTGACATTACAAAACAAGCAATTGAGATCGGTGATGGTCAAGTATGGCTGTCGTCTACAGATGAAAATGGTAGGTTTGTTGTAGGTGGCGGTGGTACTGATTCCTTTGTTGTTGATCAACTAGCTGGAACAGTAACCTTACCTGCTGGTGCAGTTATTGCAGATAATATTATTACTGACACTTCACCACAACTTGGTGGTGCGTTGGATACAAATGGATTCAGCATTACCTCTGCTGGAAGCAACCCTGTTGTAATCGACCCCGCTGGTAGCGGAACAGTCAATATGGGTGCTCAGGTTGTATTTGACAGTACACAGCCTACTGCAACGACTGCAGCTGCCAATATTGTTCAATTAACCAATAATTATCAGGATGGTTCTACTACATTGGCTGCGACGGCATCAGCTGTTAAGAGCTTAATGCCGGTTGGTAGCATCATTATGTTTGGTGGTTCTACCGCACCTACTGGTTATCTCGAATGTAACGGACAAAGCACAGCTTCTTACGCTGCACTAGCTGCTGTTGTAGGAGCTAACGTACCTGATTTACGTGGTGAGTTTGTACGGGGCTGGGATCACAGTAGAGGTGTAGACAGTGGAAGGTCTGTTAGAAGCTCCCAGGGTCATCTTTTTGATTCTCATACACATAGCAACGGTAATGCTGGAAGTCATAATCACCCATTAGAAAATGCTGGAAGCCATACTCACGGAATTAATCAAGTAAGTCTTACAGGTTCGTTCCGTCCTGGTGTCCATCGCGATATAAATGCTACGGGAGTATTTTCCGATGCTGGAAATGTTGGTAGTAAAGAGTCGAGTGATCATAACAATGGTAGGCAAATTAATTTCAATGCAACTCACTCCCACTCTATGGATGCAGCTGGAAGCCATAATCACACAATGTCTGCCGCTGGAGTTCATAATCACCTAAATGGAAATACTGGCGGTTCAGAAACACGGCCAAGAAACATCGCACTTATGTACTGCATTAAATTCTAACTATGGCAAATACACTTAAATTAAGAGGCGGTACTACGGCAGAGGTAGCCGCTGCAACACTCGCAGAACGCGAGATTATGGTAGACACAACAAAAGACATAATTGTTGTTGGTCCTACTAAAAAGGAAATGGCTGTAGGTAATGGTGGTACATATACGGGAAACTATACTTTTTCTGGTGATGTAGTTATTAGTGGTAGCTTTCAGTTTGGAAGCAGCATTAATGCTAGTAATGTTCGGATCCAAAACGTAGCTACACCTACGGGTAATTCAGATGCATCTAACAAATCATATGTCGATGGTCTAATTACTAGTGTTCAAAATACTACTCTACCAGGAAACGTTTTCTCAGCTGATAATACTATTACTATCACTGATAATAATCCAGGTGTTGGTGACGTTGACTTAAGTATTTCTAACAACTCAGTTTCTACTGCAAAAATTCAAGATAATGCTGTCACTTCAGCTAAGTTTGCAGATGGTAGTGTCACGTCACTTAAGTTTGGGACTGCTTCAGTTACTACAACAAAGATTGCTGATCAAGCTGTAACTACTGCAAAACTTGAAGTATCTGCTGTTACTTCTAATCGTATTGCGGCTGGTGCAGTTGGTTCAACAAAGCTTGCTGATAATGGAATTAGCGCAATTAAGTTGCAAAGTGATTCTGTTACTACGGATAAGATTCAAGATGATGCAGTAACTACTGCTAAAATCAATGCAAGCGCTGTCGGTACGACGGAGCTGGCTGACGATGCAGTTACCACTGCAAAGATTGCAGACACTAGTATTACCACAGCTTTGATTGCTGATGATGCAGTAACAGCAGCCAAAATCGAAGACTCTGTTCTAGCAACACACGCTGCACAGGTAACAGCTTGTGCAAACAGTGCAACGGCAGCTGCTACTTCGGCCGCTTCTGCACTCGCAGCATTCGATAACTTTGATGATACCTATCTAGGCGCTAAGGCTTCTGATCCAACTACTGACAACGATGGAGATGCGTTGACTGCAGGTGACCTGTACTTCAATACAACTACAGATGTCATGAAGTTGTATACAGGGTCTGGCTGGGTTATTGCGTATGTACCGGGTGATGCTGCAAACATCACTAATGCTGCTAGCGGTAATCTTACCTCTACAAATGTACAGTCGTCATTACAAGAGCTGCAGACGGATATTGATAGTACTGTATCTGCAACTACAACCAATACTAATAATATTGCCACTAACGTAACTAACATTGCTAGTAACGTAACTGCACTTGGTACTAAGGTTCCACGTACATCTGCAACTGGTTCTGCTGAGCTTCCTACTGGTACTACTGCTCAACGTGATGCATCCGCTTCTGCTGGTTTAATTCGTTTTAACAGTACCCTTACACAGTTTGAAGGCTATAACGGTACTGCGTGGGGAGCTATTGGTGGCGGTGGTTTCGATGTACTGTCTGCACCCCCTACATCTCCTGCTCCACAAGGTGGTGATGTTTATTGGGATAATGATGAAGCTATTCCTTATATTTATTATGATCAAGGTGGTGGTGTAGCCAATTGGATCCCACTTGTCCCACAGCAGAATCCAAAGAGTGCAGAAGGTGGAGGTAGTGATGAAATCTTCCACGAAAA
>Ga0208792_1000109_pt1 | contig 34550 bp, 31 predicted proteins | sample 14_taG_FD_184087 | JGI IMG/M metagenome (GOLD analysis project Ga0208792, IMG submission 184087) | Marine viral communities from the Subarctic Pacific Ocean - 14_ETSP_OMZ_AT15311 metaG (SPAdes) (version 2) | ecosystem: Environmental > Aquatic > Marine > Oceanic | place: Pacific Ocean | collected...
GTACCTGCTGCATACTCAGCTTTAAATTCTTCTGCCGATAAATCTGTTAATCCTTCTTCCTTTAAGTAATTATATAACTCTGTAAACTTATCCATTAATTAAACTTTTTTCGTTTTTTACCAGTACCTCTTTGATTTCTTGTTGTAAGTCTTGCATTTTCTTCGTCTAAAACTTTTTGTGCTGCTATATGCATGATTTCGTTTAACTCAGACGGTGTTGCTCCCCCAGCCAACATAGTTCCTACCTCTGGATATATTGGAGGGAGTGATTGTTGTTTTCCAGCTCTATCAAAATAAGAAACTTCAATAATGTACTTATCCGTTACAGTATCTTTTTTAAACGCAACTTTAGCACCACCTTTTATTCCGTTCGGAAGGTAGTCATTCATAACCTGACTTAAAACATCATTAACTTCAACACTATCGTCCCCACCAACCCAATCAATAGCATCCAGTGTTCGTCCTACTTTTTTCTCAATAAGCTCTGTACCAGTTGCTGGTGATGGCGTACCGTTTTCCGTAAGAACTCCAATTTTAGCAGTATTTTGTTTTAGAGGTGGAAGAGGAGCTAAGGCTCTGTATTTCTCTCCAGTTATATTTTTTAATATTCTTTTCTTTACAGCTGCTTTTTCAGTATCTGTAATATTAGGTGTGTTATCAAGAATTGCTTGTTTAAGAGCTGGCTCGTATGCTGGATTTTCAATCATTTTACCAGTTAACTGACCTTGTGCATTAGTTTCCTCTATTTGTGGCTTAATTCCTTGAGTTCTTAACTGTTCCACACTTTTCTTTTCAGATGCTGCTGCAATTAATTCCTCATCAGTCATATCTCTATCTGCACCTCTAAAACCACCACCTGGTTCTTGTCTGTATAATATTGCAGCGTCTTTATATGAGTTTTGATAGTCAGCTGTTTGAGGTGTTATTAATCTATAAACTTCTCTAACAACGTCTTCAACGTTTCTTGGAACACCGTTTTCAAGTCTTGGTATTGTTTCTACTGTTCCGTCAGCTAAGGTGAATTTAATAGATGTATCATCACGAGTTATGCTATCAATCAATTTATTTGGATCACCATTACGCATTGTCATTTCTTTATTTAAGGCTACTATACGATCTTGTGCTGTAGCATCAAATGTTGATTCGTCATCAGACGTAAGAGCATTTGCATCATCCATATACCCAACCATTGCTCTGTCCAGTTTGCCTTGTGCAATGCTTGAAGGACTTGGTTGCACTGGTGCTTGTGCTGATTTAGCTGTTTCTGCAACTTTCTCTATATGACTTACTTGTGATTCAATTGCAATATCAGCAAGTTTTCTTGCTTCTTTTTGTTGTGGATCAGTCATTATTGGAACAGGTGTTCCTGAACTCATATCAACTTTTATCATATATTTTTTATCTACTCCTGGATGGTTTTCTTTAAATTGACTTTCTGTTTCTGCAAAAAAGTATCTTCCAGAATTAGTTAAAACTTGAGAGGCATTGTCGTTTTTTAAATCACCTTTAGCTCCAACCATAGCGTCTATCTGTGTAGATTTCCACATGTCATATGTTATAGCATTACCATTTTCATCTGTCCCAAAGTCCCCTAAATTTCTAAAGTCTTCTTTGCTTATCTGTCTTCCACCACCTGTTAGTCTTTGATATGCTTTACCACTCATGGTAATTTTTACAATATCTGCTATTTGAGCAGTTTGAGCTGTTGCCATATCATCAACATCAATCCTATCTTGCTCAAACTTCATAAAGTTCATTATCTGATTAGGATTCTGATAGTCTTGTTTTCTTTTTTCGTAATCAGGCATTACATCATACAAGCCAGTTTTTGAATTCTTACCCATTGTTACTAACTGCATTTTACCATTAGTAGGGTTAGACCATAGTTTTTTATTTTTTAAATTACCTAAAGCTTCGACAGATAAATTTGAAAATATTTCCAGCTCCGAAGCTGTTGCACCTCCATCTTTTGCAGCTTGTAATCTTTCTTTTGCTTTAACAGCCCAGTCATCCCATCCTTTTACAGCTGTACTTAAACTTGAATAGCCATTTTTTTGTTGCTGCATATACAGCTTATAATCTGAAGGACTAATTAAACCACGCTTTAATAAATTGTTTTGTTCTTGTATACCTTTTACAGACATACTTGAACCATTTATCAGTAAAGATGCAGCGTCTTGAGTTCCAGTCTCTGGAACCTTACTTAACTGCTCTATAGCGTTCTGAGTAGATTCTTCAATCGCAGCTTTACGAACAGCTCTTTCAGCCTGTATGGTTTGCAGTCCAGTCACTAATTCTTTGGACGCTGCGTTCCAGTCCATTTGAGTGCTATCTACACTTCTTTGAGCATATATAGAATATTTATTTGCCCCTGAAGGTCTTGATGTATCTTCCGCCATATCTTTTAATTATCAATTCTGTTCAAAATGTCATAAAAATTTTGATCATATATACCAGTTTTTTTGTATCCCTTTAATTGGTCTTTAGTAAATCTTGACCCTAATCTTTCTATAACTTGATTTCTTCCTAAAGGTGTAGTATTTATGTCTTGGTAAAGTGCAGCTTTATTCATATCATAATTATCTCCTTTTGTAGAATATTTTGCATACAATGCAGCGTCTGCATTTGGATTTACTACTGATGTTGATAATTTAGATTGATCTAAACTATCAGCAATGTTATTAATTCTTCTGTCAGCTGCGCCTTGAGGAAATAAAGGTATTGCTGCTGCAGCACCTTGCACTGCTTGCCCAACTGACGCAACGCCTTGCTGCATTGCTGCTGCTGACGCTTCTTCAGAATCTCTTGATATTTGTTGTTGATCTGCTGCTGCCCCAACCTTCATATCTTTTAAGTCTTGATTAATATCAGACTGTTCTTGAACTTGCATTTTTTGTAAATCAAATAATTCTTTACCAAGCGCAATACGTGAGTTTTCAGCTGACTCAGTAGCACCTGCTCCAACAATACCAACTCCTGCTGCTAAGTTACGAGAATCACCTTCCTGGAGTGCTTGTATGTTTTGTTGTTGACTTTGTATAATTTGACGCTCTTCTCTTCCATAAGCATCTAAAGGTACATTTAACTTTTGCATGAATTCAACTTCAGCCTTACGCTCTGCCTCCTTCATTAATTCTTTACTTGCTTTCTGTGCTTTTTCACCTTGCTTTCTTGCTTTTGCTGCTTGAGAAAAACTCATACCAGCAGAAGTGGCACTTATTGCTACTCCTGTTGCTGCTATTGCTGTTGCTGCTGCCATACTATATTTTTTTTATTATTTCATGAGACACTTTTGTATCTACGTTATACCCTAATTTTTTGTGAGTATCTATTAAATGTTTATTTCTACCAATACTGAATATATATTTTTTGCCATTAGCCTTTATGTATTCTTCACATGTTAAAATTAAAAACTCAATAGCATCCTGCCTGTCGTCATCTCTATAAGAAGGATTAGAAACAATCCACTCTAATAAAACTCCCTTAGAGTTTGTAAAATACATAAATCCCGCAACAATAGGAGTGCCATCTTTTTCTACCATCAAACCGCCTGTGCCATTGTCTGGTAAAAAATCTTTTGGAGGATTTTGCCAATCTGGCCATTCATCCCACCAAGACACTAATGTGTCCCAATCCTTTTCTTCAAGCTTTCGTATATTAAATTCCATTAAATATAATTTAATAACAAAGATAGCAAATTTCTATGGATAACTTTTCATGACGCTACTACCTACAGAAAACAGTTCTACAGGGTTTGTTGAGTCATTCTCAAGCTCAAACTCTAAATAATATCCTCTTGCTCCATGAGACTCTGCTACAGCATTTTTTATAAACATTATAAACTGTCCAATCGTTGGTATTGTAGCAGATGCTGACGAACTATCTATTGTTATGGTTGTAGAAGTTTTACCAGTAACTACTCCTGCTAAAATAGGCTGTGTTGTTGCAACTCCAGCTGTCAGAGTAGCAGCATAAACATTATCTCCAATATTTAAAATTGTTCCAATAGGAGTTGAAAATGTAACTATAACAGCGGTGCTTGGTCCGCTTACATTAGTACATACACCAACACCATTAGCTGATCTTTGCTTCCAGTTTACTGTTCCAGAATTTGTTCTAAGATAACTAAACCACTCCCCTTCTTTCTCTTCAAAATAAGTATCTAACATAGATCCTGGGTTGCCATCTGTCAAATCAGTAAACAACGATGTACATTCCCATCTTGCTTGATTAGTATCATCCACAGTTGTAGTGGCTTCATATGACAATGTTTTAAATAATTTTATACTTAGTGTTGGCTCAGGATTAAAAACACTTCTTATAGAGGCATTTCTAAATTGACCATAATAAGTATTACGATTAACTCCAGTGTTATGTCTCCATATGTTACCACCTTTAAAACTATAAAAGTAACTATTCATCCCTATCATAAAGTCAGGGTTAAATGAATAAAACGACGGCCATCCTTTAGATGTTTCGCTGTATGATAATGTGTATGACTCGCAATTTAAACTCATATAATATATATTTTTATTATTGGAAACAATGTATTGTATCGTTACATCCTGGTCTTGCCTGTCCATTTAAAACAGTTGAGGTTGCAGGTCCTGGTTGATTTACTGAAATCACAGTACCACAATACACCGCTCCTGCTCCTGGAGTACCAGTTTGAATTTCTATAACGTCTCCAAGAACGTTGTTGTATGTGTTTACTGCATTTTCTATATTTCCTGTTTCACAACCTTCAATAACTATATTAGACCCAGTAGAACCTCCTGAACAAGGCGCTGATGACACAACAACTCCATTTCGTACACCTATTGCAGTCGTTCCACCTACTATGTAATAAAGTAAAAGAGACGTGTCATTTAAATATGTAGATCCGTCTGAATCTGTAAAAACCCAGTTACCCACGTTTGGAATTATATTTGTGTCTACCGTAAACACATTAGATGTTCCTACGGCGTTTCTTGCAAAATAGTATGTTGTTGTCGATGTTGCACAAGCTGTTGTGCTTTGAGACGCTGACCCATAAAAACTTGGTAAAGCCACTGGACAATCTACCTCCCATTTAAAAAATGTACCACACATAGGCGCAGCAATTAAAAGGTTTATTGAAGTTACTGCCGCTGAAGTTTTAGGAACAACCATTGTAAAAACTTTACTTGCTGTTCCTGGATTAACTCCAATTTCGTTTGAAGCTACAGTTACTGTTTCAAAAGTACCTTGTGCAACATACGCGGATCCAGTATATGTATAATTCTGAGGGGTATCACCTGATGTACAAGAGCCAGATGGTATATTATTATAAGGTGAATCACTTAATAGTGATGGATTACTATTTCCAACATAAGTAATTCTTCCAGTGCCTTGATTAAATACACCTGCATAATCAACTTGATTATTAGCTCCATCAACGATAGTATCAGTATTGTGGTTTCCGTGACAAGTAAGTCTGTTGTATGTATTAGAGTTATATGTAGCTAAAACACCATCAGGTATAGAAGAACCCATATAAAAATATAAAACTACTGCTCCAGTATCACTTGCTAAGTCAACATCTGCACTAAAGAATCCATTGCTACTAAAAGAAGCATTGATACCTGATCCACAAGGAACTAAGCATTCTCCACAAGGTTGTGCATTTAACAGCACACCATTTAATTGTTGTCTTATAATATTTCCCTGAGAATACCATCCGTCAGGAGATAGGGTTGTTAATGTTGAATCTGTATACAAAGCCGTAGCTTGCGAAAAATTTAATCCATCAAAACAATATGTTCCTAATGCTGCCATTTATTATTTTATTTATGGGCATGTAGTTACCGCAGTAACTAAGCCAAATTGATTTACTGTTATATAATCTGTTGCGCTGACCTTATAGAGTCCTACTCCTAAATTACTACCAACTGCACCATCTGATGCATAATATACAAAATCTCCATATGCTGGCAAAGTTCCACTTCCTGAATGATAGTATGTATTATTTAATGGTTGGTTACAAACATTTGCTTCAACGGTAAACACAGTACTACTTGGATAAGCGGTGTATGTAAATGCACATTCACAGCATGCTGCTGCAGCTGAACTTGCGTCATAACAAAACTCTTGACAGCTAACTAATCTGTAATCATATATTAAATACAAATATTGATTTGCAGTAGGCAATGATAAACTACTAATAGTTGTTTGATACAGGCCTGCAGATGGATTAGTTACCGAACTGTCTGGCACTGTAGTTGCAGCTGCTAACAACGACGCTATATCAGCCTGATTATTAGAGTATAAGGTATTGCTTGATAAATATTTAAAATTATCGTTAGGATAATTCCAGTCATATGTATCAAAATTAATCTTATTAGATCTGATTGTTAAATCAACACCATCGTATGGAAAAACTCCTAATGATCTTACTCCAACTTGTGCGTCATAGTAAGATGCTGTTAAATTATTATTACCAAACTCTGCTAAATCTGAATCTACTGGACTAATATTTACACTATCCTCCCAAAAGTATTCAGCATGAATAAATTCTCCACTTTCATTTGGAGAGTTCATAACTACTTTTACAACCGTTATAGACTCTGATTCAACACAGTTAGCTGTTACAACAAACGATGCTGTTGATACAGCTGTAATTGTTACTTCTGCAATAGCAGGGCTGTTTAAAGTTTTATCAAATGTAAATGTTCCATTACCTGTTAGCGTTGAGCTTGTTGTTGTTGTTCCATTCCATAGTACAGAAATAATTATTGAACCAGAAGTAACGTTATAACTAAATCCTGCTGTACCAATTAATGAACCATAATTTATATCGCTAACAATTGCATTAGACGACCCAACAGCTAAATTATTTCTTTGTAGTTTATATCCACATTGATAGATTTCTGGTGGTAAAGGAACTTCTTTACAATTCATTCCTAAAACATATTCATCCATATAAGGATCATATCCTCCTAATTTTTGAGTTTGTATTGAGTTATGAAATTCATCTCTAAACCACGACCTCATTCCCATATCAGAAATTACTTCTAAAGAATCATTGTTCCTGCTTGTACCTCTTAATTTTAACACAGCACTTCTTTTTACATCAGTAAAAAACATATCATAACCATGAGAGACAAAACTTTCTGGATTATAACTAATACCAAATTCTTCAATACGTGCAATTTGAGTTCCTAATATCTGAGGAATAGATGCAATAACACCTCCACCTGTACTGTCGCTTATTAAGTTTTTACTTGATAAAACATAAGTAATTCTATCTTCTTGTAAAACTAATATGTCAGTTTCTCTTGGATGCATTTTTTGTATAGGACCGAAAGATGTTTCACAATCTTTAAAGTTTACTAAACCTAAATTAAATTCATTTAAGTTATTAACACCACTATTGCTACTATAGACTCCACTGTATGTTATACCTTCAAATCTATCAGCTTCTTTAAAATCTTGATTAGATACAGCTAATGTTCTTTGACCTAATTGAAAAGGTCTTCCAGCTAACTGATCTTTTATTTTAAAACTTTCAACACCATTTCCAAAAGTATAACAATCTATAAAATTTAAATTTATTACAGCATCTTGTGAAGCAGTTTGATTTTGGTCTCCTAAATCTGAATTAACTCCAGACATATGAAATCCATCAGGCTGAGATATAGGAAAAGATTGAGATGCATCATAATATAATTCAGCATTCGCATCGTTTGGTTCTGTTTCAAAAACCATTAATGTGTTTGCTCTAAAAACTATAAGCTCAACTTCTAAATCAGAAGTTCTGTCGCTTTGAGGCCAAGGTCTATTACATCCTTTAACTCCAGATGAAACGCCTAAATATAAAGGGTCATTAACACCTTGACTACTATCTTGTATCCATTGAAATGTTACAGCCCAAACTGTACACGCCATATTATTTGCAACATCATTACCAGTTCCATTAGGCGTTGCTAAAGTAGTATCATTTATTATATCTGTTTCTTGCGAGATATTTCCAGGTAGACCAAGAGATGGGTTTACATTATCTCCAATCCACCATCTTCTCATATCAACATAATCTCTACTTGCAACATATTCTTGCTCCCATTTCCACTCTCTTTCTTCACAGCTATTTCCATTAAATGTATCATTACGAAACATTCTTACTTCTATTCTAATAACTGAACCTCCTGGAACCTCGTAGTTTGTAGTAACACCTGTGTCAGAATCTGTAGTAAAACATTTATACCCAATTTTTCTGGCGTCTGTACATCCTCTTGAAGCACTTCTTTTTTTAATCATTCCATACTCAATAATAGAATCCTCTGGAATAACAATATCAAAATTTTGATTTTTGATTAACATGTAAAGACCTTTAAGTTGAAAAGAGTCTTCACCATATTCATTTACGTCATTTAAAAAATTAGATGGCTCTGCACTTATTTCTAAAATCTCACATTTTTCTACTCTTGTAAGAGGTCCACTAACGTCAGCTTTAACCACAAGAGTTTGTCCTTTTTGAACTTTGTTTGCGTTGTCACCTTCAAGCCTAAAAAACACCATGTTATCACTTGGCCTAACATAATAAAAGTTAGAAAAAATAGTTTCATAACCTCCCTTACTTGGCTTTACAACAAACTTATATCTTTCTGCCCAATAAGGCGCCCTTGAAGATATAGCAACTTGTATACTATTTGCTGTAACACTATTACCAGGCTCTACATAAACAGTGTTGTATTCAGAAACTAAAACTGTAGATGATCTTCCATACTCGTCACTATAAACAATACCTGTTTCAAAGTCACGATCACTATGTAAACTACCTGTATCTAAATCTGTGTTAAATGATCCTTGAACGCTAACAAACCTAAAGTATTCATATAGTGTGGTTACTACTGGAGAAGAGGGATTAGTTAAATCCGTACTCTGAAAAGCCATAGCAATTACTTGAATGTCACACGTATTTGATCCTGGAGCAAAATTAGAAAGTGTAAAACCTTGCTGATTAGTCGCGTCTGTAATACTACTATTATGTTTAACAAAAGGATATGTTCCTATAGCTGGAGAAGAAAGTTCATTATTAAAAAAATCTGTTAATGAGTTTCCTTGATCTGCTGTAGCAAGAGGTTGAAAGTTTGTATTAAGAATAGTTCCAATACGTTCTGCAAACAAAGGACTGTTAAACAAATCATATGGAGTTGCATAGTCTTGATCTAAAGTTATATTTACATTAAGAGTAAATGGTTGGTTTTCAAAATCAACATTTTCTGTAGCCGCAGTAGTGTTAGACGGAAAGAAAACTCTTTTGTCACTATGAAAATCAAATGTCAATCCTATCAAAGCATTAGCATTTAATTTATCAGCTATTGCTGTTAAGTCTATTGTAACCTTAGAGTTCTCTATGTTTTCGCTCTGTCCTGGATTAGGATCTATTGTATATGTTTCACCATTATTTAGTAAACCAAAAGGTAATTCAGAAAAACCTAAAAGTGTATTAACTAAACTTGTATTATAATCAATAGCAATGTTATTTCCATCCGCATCTGGTCTTGTTATATTGTATCCATCTACATAATTACCATACATCAATCTGTTTCCTTGTATGGTTTGAGCTTTTGCTAACCTTGGAACATTGTCATATTGTCTTAGTAATTCATCATTACCTAATACTGTATATATTTTGTTGTTAGTAAATGTATAGGTTTTATTTGTGTTATTTGCCCAGCCATAATCTTCTTTTTTAAATCTTTCAATTACATTTAAAGTAGTAGAGTTTGTATCTTTAAATAATAAATCTACTTCTTTTACTCTTGAACTTCCTGTAGAAAATTTAATCTCTACACCATTGTAAAGATTTAGCATTCCATCATTACAATAGTTTTTTGTACTAAAAGCAAAAGGTTTAGGTACAAATGCTGGGTTTGTAAATAAAGATGTTGCACTGTATTGACCATCGTCATATCTATATCTGTAAGCAAAACATAAAAATCTGTTTTCAATATAGTTTTGGTTTCCTGCAATATTTAAAAAATTTATTGTTGGTGCTGGTAGTGGAACATGTGTCCCTACAGCGCTTTCAAAACCAGGTGGTTTTACAATTACAGATATATCTTCTTCTACAATTTGATCTACGTTTGAAATAGGCTCTGCATAACTTCTGTTTATATTTATTGTTCTTGGAGGATTTTTATCATCTGTCCAAAACAAAAGATCTTCGATTAAATCAACACCTGTAATTAAAAACTTAGGATCAAAATTTAATAAATCTACTGTTACAACGTGGTAATTAACTATCTCATTTGTAGTGTTATAAGAAACTACTAAATCAACTACCCCTTTAGGGCTTTGAGTGTTTGAACCATCATGAATAAACCAATAAATATTTTCTCTAACACCATCTTCATATGCTCCTATACAGACAGCAGAAGAGCTTAGAGGAACTCCATTGTATTGTATTGTAGTTAGTTGCTCGTTTCCTTTTGAGTTCTCTACAGCTCCTATTTCAGTAGATTCAGTAGATCCTAAACGAACATTCATAGCGTCAATGTATTCACCTGGTGGAAGAAGTCTTTCATCCACAGATTTATTCATTCTACCTGCAATAAAATTTGTTGTAACTATTGGCATATTATTTTATAATTTTATTTTGACCTCTTAAATTCATTAAAAGCCTTCCAGGATGTATATTACTTAAACGTATTTTTGCATTTCTTAGTAAAGAAGATTTATCTTTTCTTGCTCTATTTACGACATACTCCTGAACCCCTAATCTACCATTTAAAATAGAATATCTAATGTAAGCATATATATACTCTTCAAATAACTTATTTAATTGTACTTCACTGTCTACACCATTCTTCATTCCATCCGACACATACTCTAAAACAACTGATGCAGCTCCTGATATATTACTAAAATTAATTACACCAGATTGTTTATCAATAGTGAATGTGGGATTTGCATTTGCAGTCTCAGTATTTAAACCAAAACGTGATCCTATAGGGTAGTCAAAATACCAGTCGCCTTCATAGTTATATCCTTCAGCTCCATTGTATTGACTGTTTTGATTTAAATAAATACTTTTATTTCCTCTTAAAATAGTTGACAAATCAAGCTGTGAGTCTTGCGGTCTTAAAACGTTTCCATTTTCATCAAACAAAACATTAGACTGATTATCTTGTAAGTAAGAAGAAGACCAGTTTGTTTGTATGTTTTCTGACAAAGGATATAAACCACCGTTTTTGAATTGAGAAATTCTAACCCAATTTACATAATCCTGTGGTAATACAAATCTTAATTGTTGTGTGATGTCTAATTGAAGAATTTTAATCTCCTTCATTGCATCATAATTTAACTCTTGTATTCCTCTTTTAGCGTGAAATAATATCTGATATCTTTCAATGTTATTTATTAGCTCATGATTTCCTTGATACATTAACATAAAGTTGTTAACTATATCTGCTAATGAAACATACTGATATGATCCCCAGTTTGAATTAGTTGGAGTTGCTCCTGAGTTTGCGTAATACGCGTAGTCGTTTATATATGCCATCTATCCTTGTGTTATTTGTTCTTGTTGTAATTCTTGAGTACCAAAATTATAAACGTCAGCCTCTCTTATTTCTATACCTACATACTGACATATTTTTGCAATCAATGCAGGTTCATCTGATAAAGGTAGTTCAAAATCCTGATAATCTGCTGCAGTTGGATCAAACAAAGGTTCGCCAGCCAGCAAAGTAGCATAAGTCCAATTTGGTGTAAATGGATACCTAACATACTGTGATGTAAGTTGTCCTATTTTATTTATTGTAATAGGAAAAGCTTGAGCGACTAAAGCGTCTTGAGTATACGCAGGATATCCTAAAGTTGGTTTCGTTAATATAGAATTATTTAGCATAGTTATCTTAGCTTGTGAAACACGTTCAGCATCCATAATATGATTAGCTGAATATATATTATATGTTTTCCCCACAGCATTCCACACCATTGCACCAGCTGTTGGAAAAACCAAAAGATTTGTTGCGCTAACAACTTGAGAAATTACTGTATTATAAACCACTCCCCCTGTAATAGTAGAAACTATATCTCCAGGCTCTACTCCTGCTGCAATAAAATCTGCTGTAGTGTCGTTTACAGCCACACTGCCGCCATTGGTTGAGGTTGTAGTACCTGCAGCTAACTCTTTTGTATATACCATCATCTTATTAATTAAATAATAATCAGCTGGCAGTGTATATAAATTTGTTTGTATATCCCCTGATTGCGTTGTTGCTGAGTTTAATAAAGGTGTGTCCACATAAAAAGTATCAATAACTTCTGATAAACCTTTTGTTATATCTGCGTATCCAGTACCTGAAGTTCTTTGGTTTTCTTTTACTAACTGATTATTATATTGATAAAAGTAATCTTCAAACATATCCATTTGCGCCTGAGAAGCATAAAGATTAAAATCTTGTGGAGATATGTATCCGTAATTATTTTTATTAGCTATTGCTAACACAGTATTTCTTACTTCATTTATTGGCATAATTAATTCTTTTCACAAAGATAGCAAAAAAAAAGAGGCCTTATTTTTTTTAAAATCTTACTATAATATAAAAAAAAAGCTACCCTTTTGAGGTAGCTAATTTTCAGTTAGTTGTATTTATATTACTTTATCTTGTTTTTCAAAAGCTTATACACTTCTAAACCATCATCACTTTTCATAAATGATGCTACAATAAAATTGGGGTCTTCACCAAAAGGAATAGTAAGCATTTTCTTTTTGTTGTTTGGAAGATTATAGTAAACATCTTTTCCATTGTTTCTTGTGGATAAAAGTGATAAGTTAAAAAACTGATACACATCATCCATAAGCTCTAACATTGGATCATTTACAGTGTCTAAGAAATCATCTGGATTGTTTTTAGCGTAAACTAATATATCTCTTTTTAGTTCTGCTGTTGTCATATTTTCTACAGCATTACCCATCAATACTCGACATACTTGCGTCAACTTAGAAAGATCTGTAGTTACTTTTTTAGCTTCTAATTGAGCTTCTAATTCAAACTCTACTTGTTCTAATTCTGTGACAGCATCACGCTCTTTGTTTATCTCTTCAAATACATATCCATTACTTGGATGTATTTCTAAAAACTTCTGTAATACTTGATTTTCTTTTGAAACTGATAGCATACCATCTTCAAACACAATAGGTTCTAAAATAGCATTTCCATCTTGTTCGTTTTCAAAAGGTGACTTTTGATTACGTGCGTAACGTAATGGTTCATTGACACCTGTTTTTTCGTCAAAATATAATAAGGGTGATCTTTGTGAATGTCGTGAAGATAACATGTATGATAGAGGCGCTTTGTCTCCTTTTAGTCTATACGACTTTGCTTTGTACTGTTCTTTTTTTGCTTTCATTATAATATAATTTAATTTGATTTAAAAAAAATAATTACCCCCGTCTTTATAACGAGGGTAAATATTACTACTGTCTACTATGCATCTTGGAATAAGAAGAAGTTGTTTGCACCTAAAGTACATACAGCTCTCTCACTCAAGAAGTTTACTTCCATAGCATCTAAGTCACTTGTTCTTGCTCCACCAGCTGAACCAGTGATCCAAGACTTGTAACGTCTGTCTTCAGTTTCTGAAGCTCTATATCTAACGTGTAAGAATGGTCTCTTAGCGTTTTTACCTAATACTTGATCGTACACAGTTGTAGATCCTGCTGGTACTAAAAGTCCATTGATTTTACCTGCATTGATACCACCTCTCATTGTAGGATCGTTTAAGTATTTCCAGTCAGACTTATAGAAGTCATAACCTCTTCTAAATCCTGTAAACCCTAAATTCAATGCCATATCTTTGTCATTGTCAAATAATCCGTAAGACGTACCATTTGCTCCATAAGAGTTCTGTTCTGCTAACATGTCATCAATGTCAAATGAGAACTGACGATCTACAAAAATAACATTCTCTTCAATAGATCCTTGCTTGTCAAGTCTTTGAATTATAGAATCAAATTGAGCTAAAGTCGTTGGGTTTCCTCCACCGAATACGTTACCTCTGTTTCCTACTACATAGAAAATCCCTTCAGATCCAGACTCATTAGCTACAGAAGCTCCTACCGCTGTACCTTGTAAGTAATCTCCTGCACCAGAACCTGCTGCTGCTGGTACTGCTTCAATCATTGCTGTTTCTAAGTAATCTTCAAAACGCAATCTTGTGTCGTGTTCAGATTTTAAATACCATAAGTATCCGTTTGCTCCGCCTTCACTTGTTACTTCTACCCATCCAATTTGAGCCATGTCAGAACCAGAAACAGAATACTTGTCTTTGATAATGATTGGTTTGTTTTGGAAGAAGAAATCATCAGATTCTAAAGAACCTTGCATTCCGCTTACTCCTTTTGCAAATTCAGAACCATATACAAATATATCACATGAAGTTCCAAGAGCCATTGTTTGTCCACCATTTTCGTAGTAAGCAATTGTTACTTGGTTTGGATTAGCAGCTGTTGGAGCTACAGATATGATACCTTTGTTTTGTAAAGTTGAACCTGCTGTGTTGTCAGAGATCATTACAGTTTGACCAGCTCTTAAAGCTGCTTGACTTGCTGTTCCACCTAAAGCTGGATTGAAGTTAGTAAGGTTATTTGGAATAGTCCAAACACCATCATCAGATCCAGCAGCCGCAGCTGATGTACAAGCTTGATATTTAGTGTGTAATCTTCCTTGTTCTGCCCATTTGATAAGGTCAGAATTAGAAGGCATTTCAGCGCCTACCATTCTTAAGAATGATGCTACTGATCTATTTCCATAACGCTCAAATTCCTTTTCATGAACATCTGGAAGATATTGGTTCAAGAAATCAAAGTTAGTTATGTAGTTTGTTGATAAAGGAGTTTGTTGCGCACTTGGCTGCAAGTCAAATCCTGGAGTTACATTTACTGCCATAATTTTGTTTTTTTTTAATTATTTTTTTCTACTTTTAATTTTGAGTCCTCTTCCACTATCGTTGCTTACACTCATAGGTCTAATCGTAATTCCATTTTTGGAAACCGATTGAGATTGTTGTCTGACATCCATATTAATGTTTTTTGATTTTCTTGAAACATTATCAACAGTTGCCGCAACTCCCTGTTCGTAAAAGTGCTTTGCAAATTTATCAGGATTCATAGCTACCGAAAAGGCCTTATGATATCCAACAGGATCCGCAATTAAACCATCTTTGTCCATAAATTTGTTAATGAAATTATTAACATCGGATTGGACATTTTTTAGTTCTTGTGCATCTCCTGGTTTAAAAGAAATATTTTTTTCACCAACTGAAAACTCAAAACCTTTGAACTCGTTGTTAAAAACCGACTCGGTTTTATCTAAGAAATAACTATACCTCTTTTTGTTTAAATCTTCAATACTTTTAGATTCCTCCATATACTTTTTATAAGCATTGATTTTTTCTTGTTGATCATTTGACAACCCACCCCCGCTTGACTCAAGAGGAATTTTATATTTGTCTTTCTGTTCATTAAGAAACTTCTTTGCCTTAGAAAGTTCTCTTTTTTTCGCTAATTTTATTTTTCTAATATCTTTCTCATCATCTAAGTCTTCATCATATGAAAACTTATCACTAATGATGTCTTGAATATCATCAGAATCTAACCCTTCTTCAGTTGATTCATAATAATTAGCAAGTACAGCATTGTCATCCATAGCATCAATGTCTTTTTGTAATTTATAAAAGTCATTAATTCCACGACCAGTTTCCTGCTTGTACTTCAAATACGCAGACACATCTTCTGGTAACTCATCGTTTGAATTTTTTTCCTCAAACAAATCATCAATAGAATTTATATCCTTATTGTATCTTTTCTTTATATACGAAAGAACATCATCATCGCCTAACTCTGGTAACGATGCTTCTTCGTTTTTAGTTTCATCAACCGATATTTCTTCGGTAGTTGAATTTTCATTTTCACTTAAATCTACTTTTTCTGCTTGCTGAGAATTATCTTGTTGGTTTTCAAATTGTTCTGCATGTTCTTTTAATAATGCTTCTTCAACTTGCGCCCTTGATTTTTCTTCAACGTTTGCGTCTACTGCTTTTACTTTAAATTCCATTTGATTATATTTTTAACAAAGTTAATATTTATTTTAATTAATTTTTAGGGTATTTTAAATGTTTGAAAAACGCCTCCTTGCTTCCCATTGTACTTTCTTGGTTCTACCAAGCATACTTTTTTTACCCACTCTTTTATTAAAATCATCTCTTGTTTGATTTAATTGTGGACCTGCTGCCTTTTCTATCATTACTTATATTTATCTTGGGTTAAATTCTGCTAAGTCAAAACCATCTAAACTATCTTCGTTAGACTCAAAGTTTATTGCTGGAAGGTCTCTCTTTTTTTGCTCTATCATTTTTGACGTCTGAGTAGACTGTTGACTTATTCTGTTGTCTTTTGCTTTTTCTCTTTCAGTTTCTCTGGACTGTAAATTAGAAGCTTCCAGGCCTTTTATTTGCATCTGCATTTGGAATTCCACTTGCATTAACTGCTGTTTTAGTTCTGCTTCTTTTTGTAATTTTTGTATATCAAAATTAACCTCTGCTTCTTTTAAAGCCATCTTAGATTGTGTTTCAGCTTGCTGTGTCTGCATTGCTAACTGAGCTTGAGCTTGTTGCGCTTGCATTTGCATTTGTGCCTGCATTTGCTGTTGTTGCATTTGCTGCTGCTGTTCCCTATCTTGTTTAGCTTTTCTTTTTACTTTAAGTAATTGATTAGCCATTTTTATATTAGAAATCTCTCTAATATCTATAGCATCTTCTAAACTTATATTTTCTTTAGATAAAGCCATTTGTATATTTTGTTCTAACATAGCCTTCTGTTCTTCATCAGGCATCAGCTCTATAAATATTCCAAAGTCATGTAAATACAAATTTTTAATATCCTCTAATATTGATAAATTATATTTACCAATTTGCATAGCAAACTCATCTTTAAAATCAGCATACTCTAAAACATCTGCTGTTCTTATAGATAAACACTCAGCTAAAGTTTTTGTTATATATAAACTTGCATTTAAAATATGTCTTGTTGCTACATTTGAATTTAATGCAGCTAATTTTTGAACACCAACTAAAGAGTTAGGATCTGGACTTGATCCGTCACGAGCTTCATTTAAACCTGTTACAGACCTAATCATATCTAAGTAATGATTATAGTTACCAATAAGCATTTGCATCTTACTCGCACCACTATTAGCTGTCAATTGAGTAATTGGAACTCGCGCGTTATTATATTCTCCATCCTGAGTATAACTTCTACCAATAACACTACCTGTTTGGAAGTAAAGTCTTAACGCATCTTCTGGATTGTATGCGTTTCCTGTTCCTAAATCAACTTCATTTAAACCATCAGCATCTATAAAAACACCATCTGGAACTACTCTTGAAACTACTTGTTGTATTTTTAAATGACTAATCTGAATTAAATCAGCAAAAGGTATCATTCTTTTAACTAAAGACTCTAACTGACCCTTGTACATTTTTGGTGCGCATGCAACATAATTAGGCATTGCATACTGACTTGATGATTTTGGTCTTACCATATTTTCTCCAAGTTTCCACTGGAGCATTATATTAGTTCCCATAACCATAACACCATCATACCATACGTCAATAGTTTTAGTTACTTTTTCAAAATTTCCTTCATCCATCATTTCTTGTGGAGGATTGAATTGATCATCCTTCTCAACAGTTTTGAATGTACCATCAGCCATACTTTTCTTTTTGTAAACAAAAGTGTGTGTGGTCTTGTAGTTAAAGTATAATAAGGTAGCTGTGTCTCTATGAAACATACTGTTTTCATAAAACTGCTGTGAATTATAATAGTCATACCAAGACTGACTGTACTTGGAAATTTCTTTTAAATCCTCGTTAGTCAAAGAAGGATCTATTTTTATTAATTCAGTTATTGGAACTGTTTTTATTTCTCCCCAATAAAATGTGTCTTTAAAATAAGGATCTTCAGTATAGCTGTAAACAACATTAGCAGGATCAACATATTCAACTCTAACACCTTCACCTGGCATAAAAAGATGCTTTGCCATACCAATACCTAAAGTAGTAATATCCATATCAACTCTCTTTCGAGTGTCACTATAATGGCTCTCTTGGAATAAAGTATCTATAGCTTCTTCTGTTGCAATCTCAATAGCAGGCTTGTAATTCATTTGCATGAAAAGTTCTAACTCTGCATCATTTTCTGGTAAATCTTCTTCTTTTGTTTGAAAGGCATCAATACCAAAATCAGATTCTATTTGTTGTAGTAATGGTTTAGCGAGCATATCTCCTTCAACCATTTCTTGATATTGATTTCTTTTTTCTGCTGACAATGCATCTTGAGCAACAGCTTTTACTTTAAAAAGCCTGTCGTTCATTCCATTAACTACAATGTCTACAAATTTTGGTATTATAGGTACTGGTGTCCAATCTAAATTTAAATAACTTAAATCACCATCTACTGCTAATTCATTTTTATATTTAGAAACTGATTGTTCTCCACGAGCATAAAGTCTTAGTTTGTTGAAATCACTCCATTGTGAATAAAACCTACAAGAACCACTATCTCTCCTAAACCATTCGTATTGTATTGCTTGCCCAACCTGTAGTCCAAACTCCATTGTGTCTTTAACAGAATCTGAAACAAATTGGTCTGGAAAGGCAGAGGCATTTACTTGTATCTTTACGTCTTTCATTTATTAAGTAATTGACTAACTGAATTCTTATTATTATATCTTGCAAAGTTAATGCTTATTTTCGATTTTTCTTTAGCTGGGGTATACAAGTGTTTTTGATTAGCCATGATTGCTAACCCTGAACTTATAGAAGCATCAAACTTAGTTCTGTTGTTAATATCAAACTTTGCCCAATCCTCTAATGTTCTTTGAAAATACATTACACCCATCTCATCACTATCTCTATAATTTTGAACTAAATCTAAACCTACATGCTTTTCTATGTAAGACTCTATTGCAGAAGCGTGAGACTGTTTTACATCCTCACTTGAATTTGGTATCCCTCCTAATTCCTTTTCTGTTTTGGATAATTTATTAAATGTTTTGTCAGGCCTATTTGTACTAAACCCTCTATAGCCTCTATTTTTAAAATGATAGAGTAATCGAGGTTTATTGTTTTCACACAATATTGGCATCCCATAAAACACACAAGCCATTAATACTTCTTCAAAAAATATTTCAGCAGTCTGAGGACGTGCTATATATTCTAAAAAAAACTCATTACTTGGAGCATTATCCATATTAAACTTTGTCATACCATGTAAAGAACCATTAGATCCCTTACCTACTACAACTCCAGAAATATCATAAGAGTCACAACCGAACGATCCAATATGCTCGTTCCCTGGATATTTTCTCCCATTTTTTATTGTTACTTTATTTTGTAACGACATTTCTGGTAACCAAGATACAAAAAATCTTCCTCTTTTATCTGGAGTCCAAATTACCTTGGTATCTTTGATTCCGTTATGCCAAGAAAACGATCCTTGAGTTATATTTTGACCCATAATTAATGAGTCATTATAATCAATCTGTTGATATATTTTAGTTAAATTAAATAAGGATTGTTTACTCTCATCTCTAAATGCGTGAGACTCAGTTCTTGGAAACTGTCTATAGAATTCATTTAAAGCATCAGGATCATTAGATAATGAATCAACTTCATTCTGCCAATAATCTATAGCACCTTGATGTATCATCTCACCGTCAATCCCTAATACTGGACTTGATGGATTATTAAATACAGGCATTCCATACCTATCTATAAAACCTTCCATATTCCATTCCATTGGGATGAAAAGTGAATATAAACCACTTTTAGTTTGACCATTAGAGTTTCGTGATCCTACATTAGAATCGTTATATAATTTTTTAAAATTACCACCACCTTTTTCTAATGCATTAGATGTAGAACCCATCATACACTTACCAACTATTTTACTACCTAAACGTAAACAAGTTTTTGTAACCCTCCAGTTATTTAAAATATTATCAGGTCGCTCCCATTTACCACTTTCATCATGTATAAGTAATCGAAGCTTCTCACCATCATAACTGTTGTCTCCAGTATTTTTCCAGTCAATAGTAGTATCTAATCCTTCAAGCTCTTGCTCTTCGTTTGAATACATATTTTTTTTAGTAATCTTTGCAGCAGGAACTCTATAAGCTAATTCTGTTTTTGGTTTATCCATACCATCTTGTATGGGTTTAAAAAAGAATGGATAATTATTAGATATAGGAACAATTTTATCTGTAAACATTTTTTTTGCATCAGAACCTGTTTTAGAGAGTATACCTATACGAGCATCTTTAGTTATTGTACCCATATTAACTCCCTCGCATGAGGCCATAAATGAAAATCCAGAACGTCTTATTTTTAAATAGTCCATTCCGAAACTTCTTTTATCTGCCTTACAGGCTTCCCAAAAAATGTAAAATATTCTGTTAGCTTCTCTAAAGTCTGGAAATCCAACATCAATCTTAGTCCACTGTAAATACATGTAATGCGTTCCAGTGATATAAGTAGGAACTCCTTTATTTACAAACCAAAAACCTTCTTCTCTATAATTAAATTCATTTTCAATATAATCTACCCACTCGTTTTTAAAACTCGAAGGAGTATCATGCCATTGAAATATAGATTTAATTCTTGTTAATTGTTTTGGTAGTATTTTAGGCTCCCAGTATTGTTCTTCTTTTTTTTTAGATCTTTTGTAAATGTCTTTAGGAGCTTTGGGAAGCGCAACATTTAATCCACTAATATTTATTATCTGATCAATTTGACCTGTTTTAGATACTACAACAAAATTGTATTTTTCATTATAACCGTAGGTCCAGGTTCTTGCTTTGTTTTTTGTAGTCAAAACATTTTTAGGAACTATATTTTTTAGTTCTACATATAATTTATTTTGATCTTGATTCTGCAAATCCTTTTGGTGTGTTATTTACTTTAGTGTCAACTCCTTCTAATAAATCTTTTTCTTCTTGTATTTTTTTTAAAATTTCAAAAGCATCCATGATACATAGCTTTTTTGTAGCAGCTGCATTCTTTAATCTATCTGCAGCTAACTCATCATCTGTGCCATATTTAATAATGTCTTCCTTCGCTACTTTGATCAGTTGCCTGACCGCCTCGTGACCCGCTTCTATTATTTTTAATTTTGTTTCTTTTGTATTCATTTTTAATACGCTTTACTTTTTTTATTGGATAAATTTCTTCACTTAAATCATCCATCCAATCCCATTCTCTACTCATAATATTCTTTATTATAGGTGTGATGTCTGTAATTAACTAATATTTCATCTTCAGAAATAATATCTTTTTCAGCTATTAAAACTAAATTACTGTTTTTTTTAATATAATAAAATTTAGCATTGTTTAAATTAGAGTGATTTGTATATCTCCCTGCTAAAGTTCGTGTATTATTTAACTTACCATAGCCTATAAAATCTCCTTTATTAAAATCTTTACAAGCAAATATTCCTTTTCCTTCTATTTTTGAAGGTAACACTTTATAATTTTTATTGTTATCATCAACAACAGGTCCAGCTTCTTTTTTAAATTTATCTGACTCTATATAAATATTTAACTCTTCAAGGTTAATATTTAATTCATTTAGCATTTCCTTAAAATCATTCATTTTTTTTATTTAAAAACGCTACTTGAACCAATCTTGATTCGTTTTTTTTACCAAAGTTATCTAATGTATTTCTCGAATGCTTAACACTTGAAGGAAATATAAAAACAGAATTATATTTCGCTTTGGATACTAATATCTTATTATCATCATCATCATATAATGTTGTTCCATATCCATCAGGATGTTTTTTATTTAAATACAAAACAGCAGTTAAATCACCCATCATATCATCTGTATGAATGTAGTTAGGTTCTTTTTGACCTAATGGTGATTGACGAACAAAATTTAAAACAACTTTATAATTAGGTACGTTATTTAAAAGAAATTCATAAAATTCATCTTCATGTTTTTGACAAACATTTTTAAATAAATTTTCTCCATCTGGTAAATCATAAAAACCTTTTTTTAATATTTCTTCTACATAAAAATCAGGTTTAGAAATTACGTTTTGATAAAATTTTATCATAACACCACTGTTATATTTCTTGTAAACATCCTATATAATTTTTCATCATCTACTACAAACTCGTATTCAGAGTCAGGTTCATATAAAACCTCATCACCTACTTTAACTCCCTTTTCAATTAACTCATTGTTAATGTATTTTACAATACCTCTTAATGGTTCATTTTTAGAATTTTTATCAAGATAAGATTTTTTTGCTTTCAATGGTTTTATAAAACAATATTTGCTATAGCCCATCCAATTAGATTCTTCTTTACTTTTATAAAGATAAAACTGATCTGGGTCTACAAAAAACAAATTGTCTTTGAAAAAACTTTTACCACTTTTTCTGCGACCATACATGTCATTATAAAATTTAAACACGTTATGATGCACTAAAAGTATATCGCCCTCTTTTATAGGACCTTTATAATTTATAGGAGTAGAGACTACAGTAGCAAAGCGATTAGAGGCTTTGTGATCTTCTTCCGAAGTACTTGTGATAAACTCTACATCACCGTAGTTTTTGATGTTGTCATACCTTCTATTGTTATAAGGTTTAACAATAAATGAGTAAGGTGATTTCATTAAAAGTTTATATTATATTCTAAAGATATAGGTAGAGTGCATTTGAATTCCTTCCAAAGTAAAACTTCATCTTTTTTCATAATCCATATCTTATATGAATCTGCTGAAACATCATGCTGTATAAGATGTATTCCATAACTGCCGCCTAAAACATCCTGGCCTACTATGTAATGCATAGCACCAGACTTATAGTCTGCTCCAATTGAAATTTTTCTTATGTCCATTTTTAATTTGGCTAAACAGCCTCAGTTGAAAGAACTCCTGTATTACTAACTAAAAGTCTCCAAACACTATTATCTGGCGCAATTAATTTTACAACACCACCATCTATTATAAAATTAGAAAGCGTTGAAATTTTACAAGACTTAGTCATTAGATTATTTTCTGCATCAGTAAGAATTAAATAATCGTCTGAGTCAATAACTGTAATATTTGGGTACGCTGATGTGTTGCTAATTTTTGCCATGTTTTTTTATTCTATAACCTCTGCTGTTTCAGCTGGTTGATTTTCTTTTACTTCTCCAGTTGCTAAATCAATAACAGAATTAGCTCCGTACTTTTCTGACAACTCTTTTTCAACAGCTGAAAACTTTTCTCTTATTGTATCCAAGTCTTTTGTATATAAAACTTGTTGATAAACTGAATCAGCTAATTTTAGTTTTACTTGAGTAAATTCTTGATTAAGAGCTTGTAAATTCTGTAACTCTTCTGGTGTTAAATTTTTTGACATTTTAGATTATTTTAGATTAAATTTATATACAAATATAATAAATATTATTTACTCATCATCAACAACTTCCTCTTCTTCTTCCGTTTCTGGCTCTGGTGGAGTAGGTGGTTGTGGATTCATCCAAGTAAAATACAAGTCCTCATTTACAGGTGTAATTTGAGACTGTATGTTTGCAGCTATACTTGCCTGCATCGAAGGTACATCTAATGATCCCTCTAACCATCCAATAACTACATTTTCAAAAGCTTCAGTATCTTCATAAGGTACAAAAGGTTCTCCTGCTACATACGTGTAACTTTGAGTTCCTATATTAGTTGATGAATACGTTTTACCTTCAGACTCTTCAGAGCCTGTGTATCTGTAATGTACTGTATAAATTACATTATCTTGTCCGTCTGACTGAATATGAGCGTTCATTGCTGGGATATCCCACTTGTAAATAATTGCCATTGATTTTTTTTTAAATTAATTCACTTGTACAAATATACAAATTTTAATTATACATTATGGAAAGCATAATCCCAATGAGGCTACTACTCCACTTCCACCTGTTATTCTATAATAACCAATTGTTGCAGGAGGTGATGCTCCGTTTTGGATTGTGTAAAAACCGTTTGCAGTTGTTGTTGTTCCTGCGGCATTCTCATAAACAGTATCTCCTGTGGTTGGGTTGTTCCCACTACCATCGTGATACTTTGTTGTATTCACAGATTGAGTACATATAAATTTAGTATCTGCCTGTCCTGAGCCAGAACTAAACGATGTATTCGTTGTGCAGTCTTCATCGTAACCGTACCAATCTGAAAATCTATATGGATAAGCTATAGGCATAATTTAATTTTTAAGGGCATTGACACCCATTAGCAGTTACTACTCCAGACGAATTAACAGAAATATTTGGACAATCACTTGATGTACAGCCAAAAAATGTTCCCTGACCAAATATCCAATATGAATTAGTTTGTGAAGCACCTGTCCAAGCGGTGTATGATCCATTTACATAATCATATAAAATATCATTTGTCGTTAAACCTGTAATAGGGTTTATTTTTGTGTAAACAGTAACAGGCGGAGGAGCAGGATAATCAGCTTCCTGTAAAGTAATTTGATAATAACTTCTATCAACTGGATTAGGTGTACAGTCATCATTTACTGTAGGGTATGAATTACCAGAACCGTGAGAATTTCCGCCATTTATCATATCATACATAGATATTGGTCCAGTTATAGTTCCTGAACCCCAAGTTCCGTATAAAGCTTCTTGTGCTATATCTAACATTGACAACGCTCCTGATGTTGGTACAGCCATTATATATTACAGTTACAGTTATTACAATTACACGGTTTTGATTTTAATAAATCTATTTCCGCTTTTAATTCTTTTATTGCTTCTAAAAGCACAGGTGTTATACCTTGATACCTTAAAGATAAGTTTCCTTTACCATTATCTCTAACAAGTTCTGGTAAAACTTTTTCAACATCTTGAGCTATAAAACCTATATCTTCTTTTATATCTAATATGCTTTCGCTATCTTTCCAATCAAACGTAACCCCTTGAAGCTGCATTGCTTTATCTAAAGCACTTTCAATTGGCTTAATATTTTCTTTATACTTTTTATCAGAAGGCGCACCATAAGCTATTATATCTCCTTTCACTGTCAAGTCTCCACCTCCTGTGGTACTTGTATCTAAGTCCATATAGATAGTTTCCCCCGTGCCAGCAGCATCATTAGTCCATTTAAAATTATAACCATTTCCAGCTGTTACCTTAAATTGCCCAGATTTACTGCCTGTTTGATTTGGTTTAAAATGTAAAACACTATTACCAGCTGTACTTGATTCAATTATAACGTGAGGATTAATAGCAGTAAACCTTGCAATTGCACCACTCGAAGTTCCGTCTCTAACATCTAATAAATATGATGGATTAGTCGTATGAATACCGACGTAACCTGTTGATGTTATGTTAAATGCTGGGTCTGTAGATGCCAGATAACCTGTACCTATACCAAATGTACCTATATTATTACCAACGTACCACGTTTGTTGACCATCATAAGAGTATCTTGTTTGAGGTCTACCTGTTGAGACTAAGTGTGAAATTGAAGTTGCACTATTAACCCTATAGAATCGAGCCATATTTTCATTAGCTGAATTATTTACATCTAATTTATAACTTGGATTAGTTACCCCAATTCCTACGTCGCCATCAAAATACGAAGTACCATCAGAATTAACATTCATTATAGGTACACCAGATATATCAGCAACTGAAAAAATATCACCAGATAAATCATCTGTAACTGAGAATAACTGACCTTGTGTTCCTTGTACGTCTAATTTAGCGTTAGGTGTTGATGTTCCGATACCAACGTTTCCAATATCCGTGATTCTCATTCTTTCAACATCTACTCCTCCACCCGAAGCATCTGTTCCTCTTGATGTGTGAAAAACTAAATTACCACAACCTTCAGATTGAACACCGCTATCACCGCTTGAGTCTCGAATCAACATTCCAATCCTTGCTTGAGGAGTGAAATTAGCATCTATGTCTGTACTTTTGAAATCTATAAAAGAACCCATAGAATCATCTGCAACAATATCAACAGCAGTTTGATGCAAAGTTAATAAAGTGGGAGCGCCTCCTGATACCTCAGAAAGCTCTAACTTGCTACCAGGATAAGTAGTCCCGATCCCGACGTTTTGTGAGTTGTCTATAATCATAGCAAAAGTTCCGCCTTGACCAGCGTGTGCTTCGCCTGTAGCGGTACCGTTAGTATAAAACTTAATAGGATGAGTTGAATTAATTCTTAGGTTAGAATCTCCTGACATTATAGAAGAAACTGTTCCGTCTGATTCACCTAAACGTATTGTGGGAACGTCATTTGCTTCTATTACTAATGTATCGTATCTAATTAATCCTACAGGTGAAGCACCTTTGCTTATTCTAACAGCGGGTCCAGCCGTTATTGCGGTTACCCCAGCGTTTATGTCAAGCCTTGAATCTGGATCTATAAGCCCAATTCCGACGTTACCACCAGATTTAACTGTTATTCTATTAGAGTTAGATGTTCTAATATTGAAATCGTGAGATGTAGTTGTGCCAATTTCACCCCAATTAGCATCTGTATCATATCTTGCCCGAGTTCTTACTGCTACCGCACCCGCACCTGCTAAATTTAATAAATCCGCTCTATTGGAAAAACCAGTGTTGTTACCTTGTCCGTTCCAGGCATTTCTAATTCTAATAGTTGGATCGTCATTTATAGTTGTAGCAGTTCGCTCCACATCTAAATCATAATCAGGACTTGTCGTTCCTATACCTATTTTTTGTGTAAAAATATTTTTATCGTGCTGAAATTCCACAGTTGTAGAGCCGTCTATTAAGAAATTCTGCGCTCTATATTGATGTGTTGGCGTTTTTAAATCTGTATTAGAGAATCTAAAAGAAGAATTAGGCTCTATAGAATTAGTTTCATCATCTACACCAGTTGGAGCAGAATTAGATACGTTTCCAGAAGCTATAGTGAATATGTAATTTTCTGTAAAACCACTGTTGTATAAAGTTCTGTACGAAACAAAAGAACTCCACTCAATAGTAGGCACTCTTAACCAAACATCATAAGTAGTTCCATCTTTTGTAACTATACATTGAAAATTGTGTCCACCTGCATATCCTCCATCAGTTTGACAACTAACAGATACGCCTGTACTATAAAAAGAAACCACAACAGTACCTTTCATCCAGTAAGGATAATTGTTATCTCCTTTAGCTAAAATTTCTGTAAAAATTCTTGCACCAGTATCTGGACTTGTAAACTTACCTATTCTGTTCCAATTATTGTATACTACACCCGATGTGTATGAATACGCTGATCCAATTCTATAGTTCAACTGTATAAGACCAGAGGTTCTTGACTGAATAGCTCCTACATCAAGTATACGTAACTTTTCACTTTGGTTTCCTTCGTTTGTTGTATAAAATTGAATCTCCCCGTCTTCTTCTCCGTCTGTAACATCTGTAGCAACAGTATCAATTCTTGCAAAAGTTCTTAACCCAGGAGTGGTAGCGTCATTGTTTCCTTGAAAAACTATTCTGCCTAAGACATCGTTATCAGCAGGTGATGCAGACAATTTTTTCAATACTAAACCAGAAGGGTTAGCATCGGCATTAGTATTAATAAATTCTACCGCAGAAGCAGAAGCTGCACTTTCAACAACAAAAACATTTCCTGGCGTAGTAGTACCTACTCCAACCCTACCTGTTTGTAAAATAGATAGTGGTGTCTTTTCATCTGTATCTGCATAAAACTTAAACTCTATTCTTTTAGGAACACTTCCGCTCCCATTTATTGCGTTTATTTCAGAGTATCTTGGGTTTGAACTTCCAGGTCCCCAAAGTGTATATCCTCTAAATTGTATACTTGATCCTGAATTATTTGCGTATGTGTATTGAGAGTTTGTTAATTGTAATATAGGACCTATTGCGCTACTAACTGTTTTATATAATTCTAATGTATTGTTTGGATTTGATGTCCCTATACCTACGTTACCTGGATTTGAAAAGTAAGCGTGTGTGGTACCGCCATCTAATGTTAAATAATCAGAAACTCCTCCAGAACCATCATCACATTGTAATATTATATCTCCATCATCCTTAAATTGTGTAAGATATAAACCGCCAGAAGTTGTAGATAAATTTAAATCTCCTGCGCCATTTGTAACAAAACTATGTGTTCCATTGTGGAATATTTGAAGGTCTTGTGCAGCACCAAATTTAGCATAAACTTGGTCACCATAATTAGTATGATCATTAAACTGGGTTACACCAGTCATTGTACCACCAGCAAGTGGTAAATAAGGACCTCCAGCACCCCCGCCACTTGATACGGATATGTTACCATTAGCATCAGTTACTAATGTGCCAGCTCCTAAATCACTGAATTGTATTGTTCCACTTGAGTTAACATCAAGTATTGGTACACCTGATATATCTGATACAGCGAATATAGATCCGCTTAAATTGTCGGTTACTGAGAAAAGTTGACCTTGTGATCCTTGAACGTCTACTACAGTACCACCTGAAGCGCCTTCTACAATTAGTCCTTTTCTTATTTTAAATTCGTTTGCCATATTATCTTTTTTTCACTGTCCAAAAAGTTATTATTCTATAAATTATATCTGCTTTTTAAAGCGTCATAGTTTTGCTGTATTTCAGCTGCAGTTAAACCTCTGTTGTACATTGTAGCGTAAGAAATACGCCCAGGCCAATTGTGATTTGAATCCCCAAGGTCACCATAAGTACCCACGTTGTAATAAACAGTACTTGGCACTGTTATAACGCCAGTTTGAGATACTGTACCTATAAGTTCGCCGTTTAAATATGTTTTTGTAGTAGAACCATTATAAGACATTGCTAACATACTCCATTGGTTAGTGTATATAGTTCCTGTTTCAATTGTTGGCCTACCTGAAGCTGTTTGTACACCCGCGTGAATAGCTGAAGAACCTGAGCTTGAATTTGGCCACAATCCTAAATACATTGCACCAGGTCCTCCCCAAGCTGAACCTCTTGATCTACCGCCGCTTGTGTTAGCGTCTTCATCTGGATATACCCAAGCTAATATTGTTATTCCAGAAGTAGCTGGCTGTGCTGTATATAAAATGGTTATTCTATCATCAACACCGTCAAAATCAAAATATCCTAAATCATTAGAGGAATATCCTACGCCATTTATAAGTGAAGTACTTGCTGAATCTCCAGTTAAATCATTAGCTGTAGTGCCACTGCCTGAATATGATTTTGAATTAGCAGCATCAAGAGCATATACTAATCCGTCTGTTACTATGTGAGGTCCTGTATACATTATATAAATCTGTTTTTTAGTGTGTTAAAATTTTGTAATATTTCTGCTGCAGTTAATGCTCTGTTATAGACTTGATGATTTGAAATTTCACCATTCCACGCGTAAAGTCCCCCACTCGATCTATTTGCTATTCTGCCAATACTTGGTTTTGTAGTGCATCTATTGAAACCTGAAGGAGATGTTGATGAATTTTGTAATACTGCGTTTTTATATAGTTTTATAGTTGTTGTATCCCAGGTGATTGTTGTTAGTTGCCACGTGTCGGCTACAAGTCCGACTCCTGAAAACTCACCATAAGTGTAATTGGTTCCTTGATGCCTCCATAAAAGCTTATTATTATGTCCGATATGATGCCATATACCAAAATCACCATCGCCATTATTATATGTATTATACAACGGAATAGCATTATCTCCCCACGAAGACCCATCAGGCTTTAACCAAGCAGATAAAGTATAAGATCCATTGTCACTTAGTTGATCAGAATTTGAAGCAAAATCTATAAAATCATCAGTACCGTCAAACTCCCAAGACCCGCCATTATTGCTGTTAAAAGCTACACCGTTATTTAAAGTACCTGTATTTGAGCCTACTAAACTTGTAGTTGTTGTTCCGCTACCAGGATAAGACCTTTCGCTTCCTGGATCTACCGCAAATACTAATCCGTCTGTTATTATATCTGGTCCACCGTATGCTCCCATATTATTCTTCTTCTATTGGTTCACTCCATTCTGGAGTAGCCATTATTGCTAAAATTTCTTCGTGAGTGTAAGGCCCTTCGTATGTACTTAATGTTGATACAAAGTCAGGTTCATCACCCTCCCATTTTAATACTGTTTGTAAACCATCAACTGATAGTCTAACTGTATCTATTGACGTTTCCATAACTTCGTTGAAATCAACTAAAGATAATTCGTCTGTGTTTATTGTAATGTATGTTATCATAATCCAAATCTTATTAATAAATTATCGTAATTTTCTAATATTTTATAATCAGGAGTTTCCGTATAATTTCTTGATGTAGATACAAGAAGTATTACGTTATTATCTAACATAAAGTCTTCAAACTCTTGGTCATTATTAAACTCACTTGTTTTAACTTCACCTATATAAATATACGTTATAGATAATTCAGAATTTTCAATATAATTTTTCATAATCCAAATCTTAATTTTCCTGCGTTATAATTTTGTAATACTTCTGCAGCGGTTAATGCTTTACTATATACTTTAGAGGCAGCTATCCTGCCGTCCATTGTGTAATTAGTGTTAATAGATCCCCCAAAATAAAGAGCATTAGGATAGTTTCCAATATTACCAGTATAAGCATCTGCGTCTTCTAAAACTCCATTTTTATAAAGTTTTACTCCTACGCCAACTTCATAAGTACCTGTCCAATGTTGCCACTCCCCTGTTGTAGTGCTTCCAACAGAAGTGTAATATATGTTTCCAGTAGCACAAGGACCGTTTGGACCAGATACCTGCATTCTCATAGCAGAACCTGCTTGTATTAATCCAGTATTACATCCTACTTTTCCAACAATTGTTTTGTCAAACCCAGATAGCGCATCAAAATATACCCAAACATCGTAACTAAAACTTTGACCTGTTTTATGAGTTACTGTATCAGTTAGTTGTATATAGTCAAAAGTAGTAGGTCCGTTAAAATTAAATCCGCCTTGAGAGCCTGATGTATATGTAATAGATCCATTTAATGTTGCGTTATTATTATTTGCAGAAGGAACCATAGGATAAACTGTTGTGCCTGATCCTGGATATGATCTTTCTGATGCTGAATCTATAACGTAAATTAATCCGTCTGTTACTATATTTGGTCCTCTATAAAATCCCATATTATATTGCTCTTATTAATGATTTAACACTCCAGTCATCTGAAGCTACTGTTGCTAATAATCTCATATTAGCTCCTGATATATCTACGCTTAAAACGACGTCTGATGTATCACCTAAGTCTTGTGTCGATGTTTCTGTAAACTCTACCAAAGGAGTTGTATCTCCATCGTGACAAGCGTATACTGTGCCTGATCTTACGTTTGTACCTTTCTTAACCACAAAGTCAAAGAAAGCTGCGGTATAGGTAGCGTGTGCTACTTGAGCAACTACTTCAGCGCCTGTATCTATGTCTGTATTTTCTTGGTTAGATAATAAAGCTGACTGAATCTTTATATTACCATTAACATCAAGCTTTTCCCCAGGAGTTGTAGTCCCAATACCTACTTTTTTATTAGCAAGTATAGTCATAGCTAAATCACTATTACTAACCATAAAATAAAGAGGGTCTTCAGTTATATTTCTAATATAAGCACCTGCGCCCCCATCTCCAATAGAGCCTCCATTTAAATAGCCCATTAATAAACCGTAACTACCGTCTTTATTTACACCAAACCATTTTTGTGAAGTACCGCCTGATGTGCTTATTTGAACAGGTACATTTGTATCTGCTAAAGAACCTGACCCAACACTTAGCAATGCTAAAGGATTAGTCTCCCCGATTCCTACGTTGCCTGGGTTTGAAAAGTAAGCGTGTGTGGTAGAGCCATCTAATGTTAAGTAAGATACTGAAGCCCCCGAGCCATTATCGCATTCAAATATTATGTCTTTATCGTCGGCGTGATTACTGATATATAAATTACCAAAAGCGTTAGAAATAACAGAGTTTGTTGCGTTGTGAAATATTTCAAGGTCTGGCGCTATAGCACCTCCAAATTTTAACTTAAAATTGTCTGGCATTAAAACTCCAGCAGTTCCAGTCATTGTTCCGCCAGCCAGTGGTAAATAAGCTCCAACAGGTGTTGGTCCAAACGCACCAGTACCTAATTCTCTTGTTTGTATTTGATTAGTACCAGCTGTAACTTGTTTTACTGATATGTTGTCTACACTCCCAATAGCGTCTGCATTAGCTTGTACGTATATATTGGTATTTGACGAAGCATGGGTTGGGGTTACTTTCACCTCGTATGTACCATTGGCTACTTGAGCAGGGGTGCTTGAAGTATAACCGCCAACGTTTATCCTAAACTCACCAGCTGAATAATTAGAAACAGTATATGTGATTATATACTCTATATTTTCTGGGGGGTTTGGTAATATTCCACCTTGATATAAATAAGTTGTGGCTGTTTGTGTTCCATCTACATTTGCTTTACCTCCCGATATAGTCCAACCTGTTTGTTTTACCCAATCACTATCAGTAGCAAAATCTCCGTTTACAACTGTAAGTGAAGTTGTAGTTTGATTTTGTACTAATACAGAAGTAGAACTTCCATTACCTGGTAAATCAGAAACACCAAATGTTCCGTCTACCTCTAATTTAAAATTAGGTAAAGTCGTACCTACTCCTAAACCGTTAGAGTTTAAAGTAGTTGCGGCGCTACCGTTTATATAATTATATTGAGTACCACCTGTCCAAGCAGAACACATAGAACCATTTGAGAATAACCTTATATACCCTGATTGCATCCCTATGTCACCATATCCTGAAGTGCTACCTCCTTGTATTCTTATTTTTGCTAATACATTTGCAGAACTATCATTTAAAACGTGTAATGGGGCGTCAGGACTATCTGTTCCAACCCCTACAAAACCACCGTTTGACTGTATTGCTAAATTGTATGTTGTAGCTGTGCCGTCTGTTCTTTGAGAGCTTATATAGCCAACACCTGAAGAGTTAGCTCCTATTGCAACTCCATAGTTATCAGAAGAACTACTGTTACCAAAAACAGCAGAAGCTGTAGAATCACCAGCAGCTGGTATTGTTGTGCTACCTGAAGCTACCTGAAGCCCTGCTGCAGGACTTGTCGTTCCTATACCTACGTTGACTCCAGAACTTGTTCCGTAAACAGTTAAACCTGTTAAAAGATTTCCACTTGTAGATTTAACTTTTAAATCTAAAGAACCTCTTACTGAACTTAAATTATTTGAATAAGCTTGAATAGCAGCGTAATCCGTATATGATGAGTTGTATTCAGCTGGAAATGTAATACTACCTACACCTGTCGAAGCAGCTATATTACTACCTGACCTTGATATTATTACAGAGCTGTTAGCATTAGCTTTATCTATATGCAACTTAGCAACAGGATTAGTAGTCCCTATACCTACGTTGCCTGAGCTGTTCATTAATAATCTTGTAGTTCCACCTGTTGCAAACGAAATTTCACTCTGACCTATTGCAGCAAGCCTATTACCCGCTGTAATATCCATTATAGCTAAAACATCGGAATTTACTCCGTTAGTTTTTAATCCATAAATATTTCCAGTTCCTTTTGTAGAGTTTAATTTTATAAAACTATTAACATCTCCATCTGTCTTAATTTCAAGCTTTGCGTCAGGATTTGTAGTCCCTATACCTACGTTACCTCCTGGTTTTACCATTATTCTGGACGTACCTGCTGATATAGGATCACCTCCAACAGAATTAGACTCATATAGTCCAAAATCACCAGCAGTTAAATTAGTTGATGCAAATCCCCAGTTTGAAACGCCTCCGCTTCCTTTAAATTTTAATGTAGCTACATCTGCACTTTTAATTAAAATACCATCTCCACTTGCTACATTAACTTCTAACTTAGCTAAAGGAGTAGATGTTCCAATACCTAAATCTCCATCAAAATACGAGGTGCCGCTTGAGTTTACAGCCATAATAGGTACTCCTGAAATGTCAGCTACAGCAAATATTTCTCCTGACAAGTCATCAGTTACAGAAAATAATTGCCCTTGTGTTCCTTGGACATCAAGCTTTGCATTTGGAGTGGTAGTACCAATTCCTACGTTACCAGAGGAGTTGATAATCATTCTATCAGCACTGTTTGTTCTAAATTGTAGTTTGTTACTTACAGTACTCCCTTCTATTGAAGTAGCACCTACTGTACCCCAAGAAATAAATTCTCCACTTTTAATTAAAACATCCCCATCAACATCTAATTTAGCCCCTGGAGTCTCCGTTCCAATACCTACCCTGCCTGCGAAATACCCGCTATTAAGAAATCTTAATGCCATTTATTATATTGGATTAATTGGTTTATACATATACAAGTAGAGCAGCGTAAACATCACTTGCTACACTTCCTGTGAAAGCAAAAGATATTGTTCCTGATCCACTTCTTGCTACATCAGCATACACTGTTTCATAAGGTGCGGCTATTTGAGTTATTTCAGCTTTTACGTTTGAGGCTAATGCACTTGTTCCAAAAAGACTTGCGTCTGTTAAATCAATTGTAAATG